>ENA-ORDP01000034-ORDP01000034.1-marine-sediment-metagenome-genome-assembly--contig:-NODE-34-length-76160-cov-12.498693_pt1 | contig 76160 bp, 65 predicted proteins | sample MGYA00248627_ERZ508539 | MGnify/ENA primary metagenome ERZ508539 (study PRJEB26208, sample SAMN05571518) | marine sediment metagenome | biome: deep sea; feature: Hydrothermal vent; material...
ACGTTATGGTGATGCAGAAAAAAGTTATCGGCAAGCATTCCGCCTGCAGCCTGCTAATATAAAGGCCTGTGTCAATCTTGGCGATGCGCTCAAGGAACAGGAAAAATTTATACAGGCAATGGAATGTTACGAACAGGCTTTGGAGTTGGATCCCGAATGTGCGGAAGCCTTCAACAACATGGGTATGGTGTTCTACGCGCAGAACAAGGTGGAGCAAGCTGTACAGTGTTACGAAAAGGCGCATTTAATTAAGCCGGATTATGCGGAAGTATATTTGAACAGGGGTAATGCCGTACTTGCCAAGGGCCAGATCAACGAAGCAATGGATTGCTTTCAAAAGGCACTGGAACTGGATCCTGGCTATAGTTTTGCACACTGGAACTATTCATTCACGTTGCTGTTGTCTGGAGATTACAAGCGGGGTTGGCAGGAACATGAATGGCGTTTTAAAAACGGCATATCTCTTGCTCGCCATACAGGTATTCCGTTATGGCAGGGTGAAAAGCTAGATGGCCGTACCCTGATGGTGTATGCAGAACAGGGTATCGGTGATGAGATTCGTTTCGCAAATTGTATACCGGATGTAATCAAACAGGCCAGACACGTCGTCATTGAATGCGACCCGCGGCTGCAAACTCTGTATCAACGTTCTTTTCCAGAAGCGAGTGTATTTGGTGTAAAACGGGATGAACTTGACTGGTTGTCGACGGCCCCGCCGATAGACTTACAGATAGCGGTGGGCAGTCTTCCGATGTACACCCGCACCCGACTGGAGGATTTTCCCGGCGAGGGAAGTTACCTACATGCAGATCCGGAGCGGGTGGCGTACTGGAAAGATCGCCTGCAGACATTGGGACCTGGCCCACGTGTGGGTGTAGCGTGGCGTGGTGGTTTAATTACTGCATTACGTGAACTGAATTACGCAGGTTTTAAAAAAGACTGGCAGGTAATTTTACAAGTACCTGGTGTCCAGTTTATTAACATGATGTATGACGAATGCAGTGAAGAACTGGAATGGGCAAAAAAGGAATGGGGTGTCGAGATACACCATTTTAGCGAACTTGACCAGTTCAATGACATGGAAGGGGCTGCGGCCCTGTTAAGCGCACTGGATCTGTTGATTACGGTGCCGATCGCGGTATCTGAAATGGCCGGGGGGCTGGCAGTGCCAACCTGGTATCTTATTCTGACAAATCATATCAATACATTGGGAACGGATTACTTGCCGTGGTTTCCGCATACACGTTGTGTTTTCAAGAATTGCATCAAGGAGTGGGGTCCAGTGACTGAAAAGCTGGCGCAGGAATTGCTAGTATTTTCAAGAGAATTCTAGCTATCCGGAGACAACCGAGGTCAAAGCACCAGCTATGTCGCGGCATAAACAAAAAAAGCTTCGAAACAAATCGAAGCCGACAGGGTCGGATGCACCCAAAAGAGTCAATATTCCGTCGCTTTTACGGGAAGCAGTGGCCTTGCATCAGTCGGGCCGGTTTGATGAAGCCGACGCACTGTACCACCACATTTTGCAGGTGGATCCGCAACATACAGATGCCTTGCATCTGTCGGGACTGATCATGCAGCAACGCGGCGACCTGCAGGCTGCCGTGAACCTGATCCAGCAAGCCATAAGCGGCAACGCCAACGTCGCCCTTTATCACAGTAGCCTGGGTTCCATTTGCATGGACTGCGGGCAATGGTCAGACGCACAGCAATGTTATCAACGGTCCTTGCAACTGGCACCGGGTAACAGTGAGGCACAGGATCGCCTTGGTTTTGTACTGGCCAACCAGGGTGAGTTTGAGCAGGCCGAGTCCTGTTTCAGGGAAGCCATACGCCTCAAACCCGAATACGCAGATGCGCACTTTCACAGAGGGCTTGCGCTGGGCAGACTACAGCGACCGGAAGAAGCCGGGCAAAGTTTTCTGGTTGCCGTGGGGTTAAGGCCGCAATGGCCGGAGGCCTGGCATAACCTGGGAGATGCACAAAAACAGCAGGGTCAGTATGAAGCGGCGGAAAAGAGTTACCGTGAAGCCTTGCGGTTGCAGCCATCTAATATAAAGGCCTGTGTCAGTCTGGGTAATGTCCTGAAGGAGCAAGAGGATTTTACACAGGCCCTGGAGTGTTACCAACAGGCCATACAGATGGACCCCGGGTGTGCAGAAGCATACAACAACACGGGTTTGATATTTTATAATCAGGACAAACTGGGTGAGGCCATACAGTGTTATGAAAAGGCATCATCGATTAATCCGGATTATGCTGAAGTATGCATGAACCTCGGGAATGCATTCACCGCAGGTGGGCAACTGGATGAGGCAATGGATTGCTTTCAAAAGGCGTTGAAAATTGATCCCGATTATGCCGCTGCACACTGGAATTATTCGTTTGCGTTGTTATTGGCCGGGAATTACAGACAAGGTTGGCTGGAACATGAATGGCGCTTCAGGGTGGGAGGCATTGCAAGTGCGCGTCATGGCGATATTGCTCACTGGCAGGGTGAAGATATTAGTGAGCGTACCCTGCTTGTCTATGCAGAGCAGGGCCTTGGTGATGAACTGCGCTATGCAAATTGCATACAGGATATTATCGCAAGGGCCAAACATGTCGTCATTGAATGTGCACCTCGATTGCAAAGCCTGTTTCAACGCTCCTTTCCTGAGGCCAGTGTATATGGTGTCAAGCGTGATGATGTGTCCTGGTTATCGTTAGCACCCTCAATTGATTTGCAGGTTGCGATTGGCAGCTTGCCATTATATACACGTACCGAACTGGATGATTATCCGAAAGAATCCGGTTATTTGAAGGCTGATCCGGAACGTGTAATGTACTGGAGAGAACGTTTACAGTCCTTGGGTCCCGGTCCCAAGGTGGGGATATCGTGGCGTAGTGGCAAGATTAGTGAGGAACGTGAATTACACTATGCAGATTTCAGAAAGGATTGGGCGGTAGTCCTGCAGGTCCCAGGCATTCAATTTATTAATCTGTTGTATGACGAATGTAGTGAGGAGCTGGAATGGGCACGTAAGGAATCAGGTGTGGAGATTCATGATTTCAGTGAGCTCGACCAGTTCAATGACATGGAGGGAGTGGCCGCTTTAATGAGTGCGCTTGATCTTCTGATTACAGCACCAACAACGGTATCGGAAATGGCCGGAGCACTGGGGATACCGACATGGTTTCTGGTGGTAGAGCATTTTATTAATACAATGGGCACGGGATATGTACCATGGTTCCCGTCGATGCGTTGTTTTTTCAAAGATCGAACCAGTCAGTGGGGGCCAGTGACCGATGCCATTGCAAGGGCCCTGGATGAGCTGGGCAAATCGTCGAATGTAAATACCACAGAACAGCCGTTACAAATCCAGGGGGAAAGTACTGAAACAGGCAAGCATGGTTTTTCTGATAGTGGCGAAGTATCACCTGTGACAGCAGAAGAGTATTACCAGTCAGGGCTGGTCGCACAACAGTGTGGTGATTTACAAAATGCAAAGGGTCTAATCCAGTCAGCTATTGATTTGTCACCCGAAAATGCGAGTTATTGTTATAGTCTGGGGGACATCTATCATATGGAAGGAGAGCCAGGCAAGGCGATACGGTTGTTTCGTGAAGGCCTGGCTAATGATGCAGATTGTATTAGTGTAAGAATCAAGCTCGGTGATATCTACTGTGAACAAACAAGGTTCGATGAAGCACAGGAAATTTATCGGGATGTATTAAAGCTGGATGAAAAAAATACTGAATCAAGATTCAAGCTGGGAGTCGCGTTGGCCAAGTCCGGACACCTGGTTGAAAGTGTTCGATGCTTGTCGCAAGTGCTGGTCGAACAGCCTGACTGGCCAGATATACATGTAACCCTTGGCCTTGTTTCAAGGGAGCAGGCCAACTTCGAGATAGCTGGGCAGTATTTTCAGTTGGCGATCGAGAGTAAAACAGATGATGCGCTGGCATACAATTATCTGGCATTGACCCAGGCAGACCTGCAGCATACAGAGCAGGCTATATCTAATTATAAAAAGGCGATAGAACTGGACCCGGCATTATCGCAGGCACGTTTCAACCTGTCCCTGTCACTGTTGGCCACGGGAGAGCTGATGCCTGGCTGGCAGGAGTACGAGTGGCGATTCAAGGCAAAAAATATGGACCCGGAAAGGTTTGCTCACATCCCCCCGTGGGATGGCAGCGACCTGGGAGATAAGTCCATTTTAGTGTGCGCGGAGCAGGGTCTCGGGGATGAGGTTAGATATGCAAGCTGTATTGGCGATTTAATTATAAAAGCCGGACATGTTGTTATCGAATGTGACCCGCGCCTGCAAGGCCTGTATCAACGATCTTTCCCGGATGCGAGTGTCTATGGTGTCAAGCGGAGTGATACAGACTGGTTGTCGATGGCCCCGTCAATAGACTTGCAGATTTCTGCAGGCAGCCTTCCTTTATATACGCGTAACCGATTGGAAAATTTTCCAAAGGAAGGTGGTTACCTGAAGGCAGACCCCAACAAAATAAAATATTGGGAAAAAAGGCTGATAAACCTGGGGCCGGGACTAAAAGTCGGTATTGCATGGCGTGGTGGCCTAAGTACGGTTGAGCGTAAATTGCATTATGCCGATTTCAAAAAAGACTGGCAGTCAATTCTGAAGGTACCTGGCATCCGGTTTATCAACATGATGTATGACCGGTGTGATGAAGACCTGGAATGGGCGCATACGGAGTGGGGTATTGATATTCATAATTTCAGCGATCTGGATCAGTTTAATGATCTGGAAGGTGTGGCCGCTTTAATGAACGGGCTGGACTTGCTGATTACTCCTTTGATATCAGTATCGGAAATGGCAGGTGCAATGGGTGTACCAACCTGGGTTTTGATGTTGTCGCAACATTCTATTGCTCTGGGCACGGATCATATTCCCTGGTATCCAAACAGCCGGGCTTTTTTCAAAGACAGTGGCGGGAAATGGGGGCAAGCTACGGATGATATTAAACATGCCCTGGAAGAATGTTTTAATGAAATCGATAAAGGCAAAGCTGATACTGAGTCAGTAGTTACAGACAAGGGCGAAGCACTCCCACTGGAGGAAATAAGTGTACTAATGCATGAGGCCGTTGAGTCGCATCAGTCGGGCCGGTTCGATGATGCGGAAATAATCTACCGCAAAATACTGGTATACGAACCAATGATGGAGGATGCCTTGCATCTTCTAGGCTTGATTGCTCAGGAGAAAGGTGATTTTCATGAGGCGACAAGGCTTATGCAAAAGGCGGTAGAGGCAAATCCGGAAACTCTTTTGTTCCGTATCAGTCTGGGCAAACTCTTCAGTATGTGTGGCATGCCTGAAAAAGCTGAACAATGTTTCAGGTTTGCGACCCAACGAGCACCCGATGATATAGAGGCAAACATTCATCTTGGTAATATATTACTGAAAACAGGTTCCCTGGATGAGGCTGGTGTAATATATAAAAAAGTACTTGAGCTAAGTCCGGATCATGCGGATGCCTTGAATGGGCTGGGGGTCATACTGTTGAAAAAAGGTGAGCCGGAGCGAGCGGCCGGGTATTTTCAGGATGTCATCAAGGTCAAACGTGATTACACAGCTGCGCATAATAACCTGGGACAATGTTTTTCCGGGATGGGAGAGTCCGATGCGGCAATTCAGTGCTTTAAAGAGGCGATAGAGCTTGAGGACGATTTTGCAGATGCATATAACAATCTTGGTAATGCGTATGAAAAGAAGGAGCAATACAAGCAAGCTGTGCCATTCTTTCGACAGGCAATACTACTAAATAACAAGTATCCGGAGGCATACAGTAATCTGGGTATCTGTCTGGTATGTCTGGACGATATGACGGAAGGTATCAGGCACCTGAAAGAGGCCATTCGACTGGAGCCGGGGTATGCAGATGCATATACCAATCTTGCTACTGCGTACCTGAAAACCGAGGAACTTGATGCTGCAGAAAATGCCTGTTTACGGGCACTGGAGCTAAAGCCTAAAAATCCGCAGGCCTGTAACAACATGGGCCTGGTATTCAGAAAGAAAGGGAAGCTTGACACTTCTATCAAGAATTATACTGAAGCACTGCAGTATGATCCGGATTATGAGGATGCATTACTGAATCTGGCAAATGCATTAACCGAAATTGGCAAAGTGACTGAGGCAATAGAAAAATATAAAAAAATTCTGGAATTAAATCCTGAAAATATATCTGCTCATCTGAATTATTCTTTCGCTTTGTTGCTATCGGGTAAGTTTGGTCATGGCTGGCAGGAATATGAATGGCGTAGAAGGTTAATGGATGGTGTGGATCGCCACAGTGAAATTCCGCGCTGGCAGGGTGAAAATCCGGGTGAGCGCACTTTGTTGGTCTATGCTGAGCAAGGGGTGGGGGACGAACTGCGTTTTGCAAACTGTATAACCAGTGTTATCGAGCTCGCCAAACACGTTGTTATTGAATGTGATCCTCGCTTGCAGGGCTTATATAAACGTTCCTATCCTGATGCAAGTGTGTTTGGAGTCAATCGGGAGGATACGGATTGGTTGTCGGCCGCACCACCGATTGACTTGCAGATAGCCTTAGGCAGCCTGCCTTTATATACACGAACTCATTTGGAGGATTTCCCTGCTGAAAGGGGTTATCTGAAAGCAGACCCGATTGAAACTGCCCGTTGGAAAGAACGACTTCAGTCATTAGGCCCGGATCCCAAAGTTGGTCTTTTATGGAGAGGTGGCCTGAGAACAGCAGAGCGTGATTTAAACTATGCCGATTTCAGAAAATATTGGAAGAGCATATTACAGGTACCGGGTATCCGGTTTATCAACATGATGTATGACCAATGTGAAGATGATCTGGAGTGGGCGCGTAAGGAATGGGGAGTTGAGATTCACCATTTCAGTGATCTTGACCAATATAATGACCTGGAAGGGATGGCTGCCTTGATGAGTTCGCTGGATCTGCTGATTTCGGCCCCGACTGTTGTATCAGAAATGGGAGGTGCCCTGGGTATTCCCGTCTGGTACCTGATTTTTGAACATCATGTCAATACGTTGGGCTCAGATCATTTACCCTGGTTTCCGAACACACGTTGTTTCTTCAAGCATCGTACCAAGGAATGGGAGCCGGTAACCTCTGAAGTGGCACAGGAATTGCAATGTTTCTCAAATAGCATGCAGAAGTCAATAAATTGATTGCCCGCACTATACAGGGTCAAAAAGCAGGCAGGAAAACCGGTATGCAAGAGTCGGAGACTTGTACCACGCAATATGGATCAGGGTCTGCAATCAGTCCTTAAGTGGCAAGAAAAATATCGAGCTGAGTAGCTGGACATAAAAGCATATGCATTTGTTGCTTTTTGATAGAGAAAACAAAAAGGAAATTTCATGCGTATTCTGATGGTGGTATATGATAATGGTGATTTCACTCCCTGGTTCCCGCAGGGGCTGGCTTACATTGCTGCCGTCCTTGAAAAAGAAGGCTACTATGTCGAGATTTATAATCAGGACCTGCACCATTACCCCGATGAGCATCTCACTTCCTATTTAAATAAAAATCATTTCGACTTTGTTTGTGTCAGTCTGATTGCCGGTTACTACCAGTACAGAAAGCTGAAAAAGATTTCTGCCGCAATTAATGCTTCAACTGATCGGCCAAAATACCTGATAGGGGGCCATGGGCCGGCACCTTGCCCGGATTACTTCTTTGAAGTAAGTCAGGCAGATGCCATCATAATTGGCGAAGGTGAAATTACGATTATTGAACTGGTGGAAGCCATCGCAAACGATCGTGATTTGAGTCTTATCGAAGGTATTTCATTCCGTGATATCGGCGGCAATACCATTCAGACAAAAAGGCGTGAGCAAATAGAAGATCTGGATACGATACCCTTCCCTGCATACCATTTATTTCCTATAGAGTTGTACCGCATGTTACGCCTGCCGCGTATGAGTCCAACTGATTTCGCAATGCCGGTTTTGTCCGGTCGCGGTTGTACCTTTAAATGCAATTTTTGTTATCGGCTGGACAAGGGGTTCAGGGGGCGCAGTAACGAGGCTATCATAGAAGAGATGCTGTTTTTGAAAAAGGAATATGGCATATCCTATATCGCTTTTTCAGATGAACTCTTGATGGTAAACAAGCCGAGGACCATTGCGCTATGTGAAGATATTATCAAGGCCGGGGTCAATATAAAATGGAATTGTAATGGCAGGCTGAATTTCGCTGTACCGGAAGTGCTTAATCTGATGAAAAAAGCCGGCTGCGTATATATCAATTATGGTATCGAATCCATGGACAATGATGTCCTGAAGAGAATGAAAAAAGGGCTGCGCGTTGATATGGTCGAGAAGGGTATCAAGACAACCCTCGATGTTGGTATCAGCCCGGGATTTAACCTTATTTATGGTCACATTGGCGATACCTTGGAAACACTGGAAAAGTCCGTGAAATTCCTGCTGGAAAATGATGATGGTGCGGATATGAGAACATTACGTCCTGTCACGCCTTATCCGGGTTCACCTTTATACTATGATGCCATTAAAATGGGCAAGTTAAAGGATTGTCGGGATTTTTATGAGAATAAGCATGTTAATTCAGATCTGTTGGCTGTAAATTTCACTAAATTATCAGATGATCAATTTCACGAGGCGCTGTTTGATGCGAACCGGAGGCTGGTTAATAATTACTTTGAGAACCAGAAAATTAATTATCTGGAGCAAATGGAAGAGTTGTATATTGGAATGGATACAGAGTTCAGAGGTTTCAGGCATAGCCGTAAATAGGATGCCGGCATTCAATGTAAAAAAGTTGACTTGCCCTTCTGTGGTCCCTGGATATATCACGGGATCATTCCAGTCACAAGCGTAATCCAGAACCAGCTACTAACCATGTCACGACACAAGTCGAAAAAAGTGCGCAGCAGACCCGATGCAATGGGAATGGTCAATATTCCGTCGCTTTTACAGGAAGCATATGCCTTGCATCAGTCGGGCAGGTTTGATGAAGCCGACGCACTTTACTGCCACATTCTGCAGGAGGACCCGCAGCACGCGGATGCCTTGCATCTGTCGGGACTGATCATGCAGCAACGCGGCGACCTGCAGGCTGCCGTGAACCTGATCCAGCAAGCCATAAGCGGCAACGCCAACGTCGCCCTTTATCACAGTAGCCTGGGTTCCATTTGCATGGACTGCGGGCAATGGTCAGACGCACAGCAATGTTATCAACGGTCCTTGCAACTGGCACCGGGTAACAGTGAGGCACAGGATCGCCTGGGTTTTGCGCTGGCCAACCTGGGTGAGTTCGAACAGGCCGAGTTCTGTTTCAGGGAAGCCATACGCCTCAATCCCGAATCCGCAGATGCGCATTTTCATAGAGGGCTTGTATTGGGCAGATTGCTGCGACCGAATGATGCCGAGCAAAGTTTTCTTGTTGCCGTGCGGTTAAAGTCACAATGGCCGGAGGCCTGGTACAACCTGGGTGATACGCAGATGCTACAGGGACATCGTGATGATGCAGAAAAAAGTTATCGGCAAGTGCTCCGGTTGCAGCCAGCGAATGTAAAGGCTTGTGTCAGTCTGGGCAACGTTCTGAAGGAACAGCAAGACTTTGCACATGCCCTGGAATATTACCAGCGGGCATTACAACTGGATAGCGAATGTGCAGAAGCCTGCAATAATATGGGGATGATATTTTTCGCACAAAACAAACTGGTAGAAGCCATACAGTGTTATGACAAGGCACGTTCGATAAACCCAAATTACGCAGAAGTACATATGAACATGGGTGTTGCATTGCTGGAAAATGGCTCAACGGATGATTCGATTAAATGCTTTCAGCAAGCATTGTCACTAAAACCGGATTGGGCCGAGGTGCATAATAACCTTGGCCTGGCCTGGTTAAGAAATGATGAGATACGATTGGCACAGGGGGTTTTCGGTAAAGCGGTTCAGCTAAAGCCGGATTACACTGAAGCCATTAACAGTCTGGGTCATACATTGCATTTATTGAGAGATTTTGCAAATGCAGAAATAAATTTTCGTAAGGCAATAGCAACCTGTCCTGAGTATATTGATGCCTATATTAATCTGGCGGTATTATTGACAGAACAAGGTGATATACAGGAAGGGCTGAAATATTTTCGGGATGCCTTGGTCAAGGATAATGATAATGCCTCTGCACACTGGAATTATTCCTATGCCTTGCTTTTAAATAAAGAGTTTATATCAGGCTGGCAGGAGCATGAATGGCGTTTCAGGATGAAGAACAATGCTATCGCACGCCACAATAATATTCCCCGCTGGCAAGGTGAAGAGCTGGATGACAGCACCCTGCTGGTGTATGCAGAACAGGGTATTGGTGATGAAATCCGGTTCGCAAACTGTCTGCCGGATGTAATTGAACAGGCCAGACATGTCGTCATCGAATGTGACCCGCGTTTGCAAGGCCTGTACCAGGGTTCCTTCCCCGGGGCCAGTGTATATGGGGTCAAACGCGATGAGCTGGAGTGGTTATCGTCGGCCCCGCCGATCGACTTGCAGATACCGGCAGGCAGTCTTCCCATGTATACCCGTCCCTGTCTCGATGATTTCCCCCGGCAAGGTGGTTATCTGTGTGCAGACCCGGAGCGGGTGACATACTGGAAAAAACGTCTGCATTCATTAGGGGATGGTCCAAAGGTAGGTATTGCATGGCGGGGTGGCCTGATCACAGTGGAGAGAGAACTGAATTATGCCGATTTCAAAAAAGACTGGCAGACAATCCTGCGGGTACCCGGGGTGCAGTTTATCAATATGATGTATGATGAATGCAGTGAGGAACTGGAATGGGCACGAACGAAGTTGGGTGTCGATATTCATCATTTCAGTGATCTTGACCAGTTCAATGACATGGCAGAAGTGGCCGCATTAATGAGCTCACTGGACTTGCTGGTTTCAGCACCGCTATCGGTATCGGAAATGGCGGGGGCGTTGGGGGTGCCGGTCTGGTACATGATTTTCGCTCATCATGTAAATACACTGGGTACGGATCACCTGCCGTGGTTTCACGGTGCTCGTTGTTTTTTCAAGGAACGTGCCGGAGAATGGGGGCCGGTGACCGACAGGCTGGCACAGGAGCTGTCTGTTTTCAAAAAATCATTCCAGGAAAAGGATGTACATTGTAATTCAGAGGTTATGCAATAAGCCATACATTATCTAAATTTTCACTGCTGTCCCGTTAACTTTTGAAACGAGCGTATATGTGAGGACATGCAACCGGCATAGTCAAATAAAGACCGTCTGCCGCAGGGGTGCGGCAGTCGAGCGGCCAGGGATGGCATCTTTTGCGTGTCTTTATTTGACTATGCCGGTTGCATGTCCGGAATGCTCTGTTTAACTCAAAACTGACTTGCGGTTTATATTTCGACTATATTTGTAACAGGTTAATGGGACAGCTACGATACATCATCTAAATTATCTATAAGGGATGGGTAGTGAACAACGACTATGTCTAAAAAAAGAAGCAAAAAAACCAGAAAAAAATCCCGTATAAAACCTGTATCTGCCAGTGTAAGTGCGGTTAGCCTTTTGAAGGCTGCGGTTGAGCACCACCAATCGGGCAGGCTGGATCTGGCCTGGGATATGTATCAGCAAGTTCTTGAAAAAGATCCTGTACAACAGGACGCATTACATCTTGCCGGCTTGATTGCCCGGAGTAAAGGTGATTTATCTCTTGCCAGAAATATGATTTGTAGTGCCATTGACAGTAGCCCGGAAACCATACTTTTTTATAAAAGTTTAAGTTCTGTACTTCTGCAACTGGGTCAGTATGTTGAAGCGGAGGAAGCACTCAATAAAGTCATTCTGGCAGACCCGGGCGATATCAGTGTCGAACGCGATTTGTGTATGTTACTGGTTCATACAGATCGTCTGGACGAGGCCGAGAGTTGTTATGGAAAAATAATCCGTGAATTTCCTGATGATTTTGATGCCAATAATAATCTTGGCGTTATCAGCATGCGAAAAGGCAGAGTGAAGCAGGCGATTGAGTATTTCAGGGAAGCTCAAAAACAGAAGCCGGAATTTGCAGAAGTCAATAATAACCTGGGTTCATGTTATGCGGAAGAGGGAAATATTGAGGAAGCCATTATCTTTTTTGAAATGGCAATAAAACAGAAGCCTGATTTCGCAGAGGCATTTAATAACCTGGGGGTAGCTTGCAGGGAAAGCGGGGATAAAGAAAAAGCGCTATCATTATTCAGAAAGGCAGTTGAATTAAGACCGGATTATTATGAGGCTTACAATAATCTGGGAGCAGTGCTGACGGGTCTTGATAGTGTGCATGAAGGGTTGGAATATATTGAAAAAGCCCTTGAGATAAATCCGGCCTGTATTGATGCTCAATGTAATCGCGGTATTGCATTGATGCAACTGGAAAACCTGGAAGAAGCAGAGTCAGATGCTCTCAAGGTTTTGAATACTGAATCCGGGGAAAAAAGGCATTAAATAATATGGGTCTCGTTTGTATGAAAACGGGGAGGATGAACGAGGCAATCAGTTATTACAAAAAGGCGATTGGCATTGATTTATTATATGAAGATGCAATCCTGAACCTTGCTAATGCGTATACATGGTTGGGCGAACTGGATAGTGCCTTCGAATGGTTTGAAAAAGTGCTTGTCAGCAACCAACGGCCTGCTTCTGTGCACTTTAATTATTCATACGCCTTGCTATTAAATAAAGAGTTTACATCAGGTTGGCATGAGTATGAGTGGCGTTTCAAGGAAAAAAGCAATGCGGTCGCACGTTATGATGATATAACCCGCTGGCAAGGTGAGGACCTGGTCGATCGCACATTGTTGGTATATGCAGAGCAGGGCATTGGCGATGAAATCCGTTTCGCTAATTGTATTCCGGATATTATCAAGCAGGCAAAACATGTCTTTATCGAATGTGACCCACGCCTGCAAGGCCTGTATCAACGTTCCTTTCCAGAAGCGAGTGTCATTGCTGTACAACGTGATGATCGTGACTGGTTACCCTCGGCACGATCGATTGATATGCAGATAGCGGTTGGTAGTCTGCCAATGTATACCCGCACCTGCCTGGAAGATTTTCCTCAACAGGGCCATTATCTGATCGCTGACCAGGAACGGGTGAAGTACTGGAAAGAACGCCTGAAAGGGCTGGCCCCGGGACCCCGGGTGGGTATTGCATGGCGCGGTGGACTGAGCACTGCAGAACGTGATTTGCATTATCCGGATTTCAAAAAGGATCTGGCGACAATCCTTAAGGTTCCCGGCGTTCAGTTTATCAATATGATGTACGACGAATGCAGTGAGGAACTGGAATGGGCGCGAACGGAGTTGGGTGTCGACATTCATCATTTCAGTGATCTTGACCAGTTCAACGATATGGAAGGGGTGGCGGCATTGTTAAGTGCGCTGGATCTGATGATTTCGGTGCCGATTGCGGTGTCAGAAATGGCCGGGGCCCTGGCCGTGCCGACCTGGTATATGATTTTTACGCATCATGTAAATACACTGGGAACTGATCATCTACCCTGGTTTCCGCATACCCGCTGTTTTTTCAAGGATCGTACCAAAGAGTGGGGGCCGGTGATCGAAAAGCTGGCACAGGAATTGTCTGTTTTCATATGAAAGAGGTGTGCCTGGACCACTGGTTGTGGATGCCGGTTTCAGCCAGAACTGGTATTTTTTTCATGCAACGCATTGACTTTAGTGTTGACCTGGCCCGGGACTCTGTCGGGCTTCACAAAGGGTGTTCAGTCTAATCTACGCTATCAACGTAATAGCCCTAATAAAATAGTTAATATACGAACATAACATAATTATTTTATTGCAATAACATTCAAGATCCATTTTCAGCGGCCGATATATTGGATCGGGAACGGTAAATACTTCGCAAACTGATGAAGTATATCCGTTAAGGTTTAACCAGACTCTTGCCTCTATCTTATTGATAACGCGGGAGATATGGAGAGAAAAATCATGGCTTTATCCATTAATAGTAACATTGCGTCGTTGAATGCGCAGCGCAACCTCAGTAAATCTCAAAGTGCATTAGCGACATCCCTGCAACGTTTGTCTTCCGGTTTGCGTATCAACTCTGCAAAAGATGATGCTGCGGGTCTGGCGATTTCTGAACGTTTTACAGCACAGATTCGTGGTTTGAACCAGGCATCACGAAACGCGAATGACGCGATTTCACTGTCACAGACGGCTGAAGGCGCACTGAGTGAGTACGGAAACATCCTGCAACGTATTCGTGAGTTGGCCCTGCAGTCTGCGAACAGTACCAACTCTTCCTCAGACCGTACCGCACTGAACAGTGAGGCCTCACAGCTACTGTCAGAGTTGTCGCGTGTTTCAGCAACCACACAGTTTAACGGACAGAACATCATCGATGGTACTTTCACCGGGGCACAGTTCCAGGTAGGTGCAAACGCCAACCAGATTATTACGGTTAACATTGGTAATGCATCAACAGATGCCCTGGGTGCATACCAGGTGGGTTCATCTGCCAGTGCCGTGACAACAGCCAACCTGGCTGGTGGCGATCTACTGATAAACAGTGTAGATGTGGGTTCAACTACCTCATCTTCTGCTGAAGCCAAGACCGCTGCTATCAACAGTGTCAAATCTACAACCGGCGTGACTGCAACGGCCAGTACTTCCTATACAAGTACGATCACACTGAGCCGTAACCAGACCCTGCAGTCAGGTGACTTTGTGCTCAACGGCGTGAATGTCGGTGCTGTCGCAGGCAATAACAATATTGCCACACAAGGTGCCAGTCTCGCTGCCGCGGTCAATAATGTCACTAGCAGCACAGGCATAACTGCAACATCTGACCTGTCAACGGGTGCGCTGACATTGTCGTCTGCTACCGGTAAGGACATTAACATCACAACAACCAATAGTGATGCCGGTGCGGCCCGACTGGAAAATGCGGCCGGTATCGAGATATCAACTGGTCAGACAAAAGGTACTTATGACTACACCTTTGGCGGTGTGGCTGGCGTGAACGATATAGGCCTGAATGGAGGTGACACAGCCGCCCTGGCTGGAGATACCATTGTTGTAGGGGGTGTAACGTATGAGTTTCAGATCACTGCTACAGCCGTAACAGGTTCGGGTAACACCAAAATTACGATTGGTGGTACTACTACGGTAACCACCACTAATGCGGCGGCAGCTATCTCAAGTGGTTCTGCAAATGTAACCGCTTCCTCTACGAGCAATACAAAAATTCGTATAACATCATCTGTATTATCAAGTACGGTTACTCATACGGATGCCACCATTTCAGGTGGTACGGCAACCAGCACCTATTCCACAACAGGCACCGGCCTGGCCGTGGGTGATACCCTGACTGTAGGCGGTGTGTCTTACGAGTTTACATTCTCAGGTGGAACCGCTACTACAGGCAATACCCAGGTGGACCTGGGTGCCAGTGCAACAATTCAGGCAACATCGCTCTTCACCGCAATTACGGGTCGCTATACTGCGGTCGCTACCAATGTAGTGGCAACGAATAGCAATGCAACCAGGGTGTTGTTAACGGCTGAAAATTATGGTGACACCGGTGATGCCGATGTGCTGGACAGCACATTACCGACCGCAGGTATTACAGGTGCCCAGGGCACGAACGGCGCCAATGGTACCTACACCTCCGGCGGCAACAAGAATGCGGGAACAATCGAGCTGAGTTCATCGACTACCTTTATTATTACGGGTAACAATGCAGCGAAGGCCGGCCTGGGTTCAGCTACGGCAACTCAGCAAACGATTAATAATGTCAATATTTCCACCGTTGCAGGTGCGAATGCCGCGATTGCACGTCTTGATGGTGCGTTGGACCAGGTGAACAGTATCCGTGCGGATCTGGGTGCGGTGGCCAACCGTTTTGAATCTACGGTTACCAGTAACACCTCGACAGCAGAGAATCTGACGGCTGCACGTTCACGAATCCTGGACGCAGACTATGCGGCAGAAACCGCCAAACTGACCCGGGCGCAAATACTGCAGCAAGCAGGTGTTGCGATTCTTTCACAGGCAAACTCACTGCCACAACTGGCATTATCGTTACTACAGTAGTAAAAGGTTCGGGAATGCGCCTGGGGGAGTTTCTCCAGGCGCAAATCCTGAAAATCTTTAGTAGAGGTAGTTATTATGCTTATCGATACAAATAGCCCGGTTCAGCCGGTAATCGACAGAACGGGTCAGGCGTCTGTTAAAAAGCTTGCTGTTGTATCCCCGGCGCCCACCACCGAACCACAGGATAATCGGCAAATTGCTGTCACCTCCGGCAATACAGTGCCGCAGGAAGAAGGCAAAAAGGCTTCCGAACAACCAAAGAAAGAGGTCGTATCCCAGGCAGTTGCCTCTATTAATGATTACGTTCAGACCGTAAACAGGGAGCTGGAATTCACCCAGGATGATGACCTGGGTCAGACCATAATCAAGGTGATTGACCGTGAAACGGAAGAAGTTATACGTCAAATACCCTCCGAAGAGGTGATCGCAATCGCCCGGGCGATAAAGAATCAGCAAGAAGTTATAGGCGGTGGTTTACTTATTCAGGATGAGGCTTAAACAAGAGTTGGCCTGTATTTTGCTTTATATCAATACGAGACCCTGAGTAGCAAATACTGGATTTGTTGTCAGGTATTCTGAATACAGAGAGACACTATGGCAGCTATTACATCACCGGGCATCGGATCAGGGCTGGACATCAATAGTCTGGTTTCCCAACTGGTTGCCGCCGAGAGAGGGCCAAAGGATAATCTCCTGAATTTCAAGGAGGCAACAGCCCAGGCCGAGATATCGGCTTACGGTACATTAAAAAGTGCCATCTCGACTTTTTCCAGCGCACTGGTTTTACAATCACTACAAAGTACCTTCCAGGCCGTCAATGCGACATCCAGTGATACCACTATACTCACGGCAACTGCAAATTCGAAGGCCGTAGACGGGGTCTATAATATCGTCGTCTCCAGCCTGGCGGACGCCCATTCAGTGGCATCAACCGGATTTACCAATACAACCGATGTAGTCGGTGTGGGCACCCTGACATTCAAATTTGGTACAACCTCTTTTACAACCGGCCCGTTCACTTATACCGGCTTCGTACAGAATGCCAACAAGGCGACACAAACTGTCACAATTGATTCAACCAATAACACCCTGGAAGGGATACGGGACGCGGTAAATACGGCCAATATTGGTGTTACTGCCAGCATTATTAATAATGGCACAACCAATCAGCTGGTCTTTTCGTCGGGGGAATCGGGGGCGGCCAACAGTCTTGAAATAACAGTGGCTGACTTATCTGATGCCAGTGACACGGATACCAGCGGTTTATCGCAACTGGCCTTTAATGCCTCTGCGGTTAATCTGACCCAGACGGTGGTAGCAGCAGATGCCAGCCTGACCATTAATGGTTTGGCCGTTACCAGCAAAACGAACAAGTTCAGTGATGCCCTGACCGGTGTCACACTGGACTTGATCAAGGCCGATGCAACCCAGACCGTAAAACTGACTGTGGCCAATGATGTCGACACAACCGCAAATGTAGTTCGTAATTTTGTCCAGGACTACAATGCCTTATTGACAACCATAAATGAATTATCGGCCTACAATACAGGTACACAGAAGGGGAGTATCCTGACGAGCGACAGCACAGTGCGCAACATAGTCAGCCAGTTAAGAAAGGTCCTGAATGACAAGACGGTTGGCCTGACAGGGTCACTCACCAGTCTTGCTGAAATTGGCGTGGTAACGGAGAGGGATGGAACCCTGAAGGTCGATGACGGCAAACTGGACACGGCCATAAAAAATAATCCGGGTTCTATATCCTTCCTGTTTGCAGCGGCAGGCAAGGTAAGCAGTACTCAGGTTGAATTTGTATCATCAGGTAATAATTCACAGCCAGGCGACTACAAGATAGACATTACCCAGGCCGCGACACAGGGTGATTTGACCGGCATCGACTTCGGCTATGATTCGGCCACCCCGATCACGATTGATGATACAAACAAGAGCCTGGCGTTCAAGGTGGACGGGGTTGATACAGGTACCTTGACTCTAACGAAGGCCAATTATACAGGCGCGCAACTGGCCGTCGAATTACAAACACGGATCAATGGCTCCTCTGCCTTAAGCAGTCAGGGCGTTTCTGTAACGGTTACTTTCGATGAAACCAGTACCAGCAATGAGCACTTCATCATTACTTCAGCACGTTATGGTGATGCGTCCAAGGTTATAGTGACGTCGAGTGCAGGCAATAATTTTGGTTTGATTGGCACTACTGCAACTACAGGACTGAACGTAGCGGGCACAATTGGCGGGCAGTTTGCAACGGGTTCCGGCCAGGTGCTGACAGGCAGTGCAACAACTGCCGATCTGGCCGTTAAAATACTGGATAGCAGCACAGGGGATCATGGCACTATTAATTTTACACGTGGTGTAGCGGATCGAATTCACAGTTTTCTGGGCAATTATCTGGATAGCAAGGGCAGTATTGACGGTAAAATAAAAGGTGCCGAGTCTGAGGTAAAAAGGATTGGAGTGGATCGTGAAAATCTGGATATCCGGATGGCAAGCATTGAACAGAGAATCCGCTCACAGTTTATTGCAATGGATCAGTTGGTCGCGCAGTTACAGACAACCAGTAGTTTCCTGACACAGCAACTGGCCAATCTGCCAAAAATCTCGGTTAGATCCAGCAGAAGATAAAGGTAATTTACAATAATTTTGAATTGTCAAACAATTATTAAAGCAAAATGGTTGAGAAAAAAGATTAAATATTTCTGTCAATACGGACGATATATTAATAGACAATGGTGATGCAGCAATAATGTTTCATTACCCCGGGTAAACTATAAAGAGGTATAACCATGAATCACGCAGGCGCCATAAATGCCGTTCAGCAATACAAAAAAATGGGGATTTCGACTGAAATTGAATCAGCCAGTCCACATAGATTAATTCAGATGCTGATGGACGGCGCATTGGGGAAAATAGCCATTGCCAAGGCCCATATGACGGAAGGCAATCTCGGTAAAAAGGCACAGAACCTGACATGGGCCATTTCAATCATTGATGGCTTGCGTATCAGTCTGGACAAGGAAGCAGGTGGTGATATAGCCCAGAATCTGGAAGCATTGTACGATTATATGAGCCGTCGTCTTATGCAGGCAAATGTAAGCAATGATGTGACTATTCTGGATGAAATAACTTCGCTGATGCTGGAAATCAAGGGTGCCTGGGACCAGATTCCGGAGAGCGCTAAAAATATACGTCCGCCCATGGATCAACGGCCTGCGTAGGTATATCTGTGATTTCTACCGCATCAACGGCGCAATCGTGTGCATTACCCCGTGATGGGCAATGGTTGTCTATTCTTCATCTGGCACGCAGCATGCGGCAAGAGGCGCGGTTGGGGGAGTGGCAGAAGGTAATGGAAAGAGAGTCGGAGCGCCAGCAGATACTGTTAGCCTTCTTCAGCAAGCCACTGTCCCATGAAGAAAGTCAGGATATTGCGAACGGGATCCATGAAATACTGGAAATTGACAAGGAAATCTTTTCGCTTGGCAAGCAACGCATGAAAGGTTTATCCAGTCGGCTTTCCACCATCAGGACAGGCTCGAAGGCTGTCAGTATTTATTCATCAAACAAGCCTTAAGCAACCAACCCTTATTTTTTATTCATTTCCTGAAATCGACTGAAAAAATAACGACAAAATTTTGACATATTGCCAAAGTAGTGTTTTACTTAAACTATGTGCTGTTTTCTGTATTAATTTATAAAAACAGATAGTTATAGAAATAATTCCGGTTTTTAAAAGAGTTGGATAAAGGCATATGCAGAATAATAAGGTTTTGGTGATTGATTCGAATCTTGACAGGGCCAGGCAACTGAAAGATGTCCTGTCATTTATTGATTATGAAACAAGTGTATTATCCAGTGAAGATTATTCGCAGGAGAAGCTTAAACAACTTCAGCCTATCGATACGCTGATGCTTGGCCAGTTTGGCTCTTCCGAGGATAGAATAAAAATAATCAGTGAAATCAATAAAATAGATGGATCACTGCCCATATTTATTCTATCTGATTCTGCCAGTGAAGCAGCGGAGCAGATGGATGAACAATCAGTTATTGGCGTTATCAGCCAACCCTTCAAACACACGAACATCAATATCGCGTTGCACAAGGCCCAGGTATTTCGTGAAAGCAAGGAAAAACCAGGGAACCGGCGCCCGGTTGAGCTGTTTCGTAGCCTGATCGGAAGTAGCAGAAAAATCAATGAGGTACGTAAACTGGTAGAACAGGTTTCCCCTTCTGAAGCCACTGTTCTGATACTGGGCGAGTCCGGTACCGGCAAGGAAGTGGTTGCACGCAATATCCATTATTACTCGAAACGAAGAGACAAGCCCTTTGTCCCCATTAATTGCGGTGCCATACCCCCGGATCTGTTGGAAAGTGAGCTTTTTGGTCATGAGAAGGGTGCATTTACCGGTGCCATTACGGCACGCCAGGGTCGCTTTGAAATGGCCGAAGGTGGCACTTTATTCCTTGATGAAATCGGTGACATGCCATTGCCGATGCAGGTGAAACTGCTCAGGGTATTGCAGGAACGTGTTATCGAGCGGGTGGGGAGCAGTAAAAGCATGAAAATCGATGTGCGTGTCGTCGCCGCAACACATCGCAATCTTGAAGAGCATATCAGGGAAAACAAGTTTCGTGAAGATCTGTATTATCGGTTGAATGTCTTTCCAATCGAAATGCCGCCACTGCACGCACGCGTTGAGGACATCCCGCTACTGATCAATGAACTGATTTCCCGGATTGAACATGAGAAAAGAGGTTCAGTGCGATTGACCACGGCATCGGTGATGGCCCTGTGCCAGTATCAGTGGGCAGGTAATGTCAGGGAGCTTGCCAACCTGATTGAACGTCTGGCCATACTGCATCCGTTTGGTCTGGTGGATGCCCACGACTTGCCCGAGAAATATCAATCGGAGAAAGGCCGGACGGCACATCCCGTCTATGCCGATTCAGTTCCGGTTATGCCCGACATTCAGGAAGCCGCTTCCCATGATGCACGTTTGCCTCGTGATGGACTGGATCTTAAGGAGCATCTGAACAGTCTCGAGGTCAGCCTGATCAGGCAGGCCCTGACAGAGGCCGACGGGGTTGTGGCGCATGCAGCCAAGCTGTTGAACATGAGACGTACCACGCTCGTCGAAAAATTACGCAAACACGGGCTTAATCGTACGCTTGATGCGTCGTAATATTGACTTTTCAATAATTCAGTTTTCTATCTTGTTGTAATCATTAGGGTTCAATTTCAGGCATAGTTTTTGCTATTTATCTGGCAGTGCTATTTTATTTTGTCAGGGGAAAACAATGCCGGTCAAACAAGCGGAGCAGGCGCAATACCTGGAAGAGGCGTTCGGTGTCTTTAACCGCATGTCGGTACAACTGGAATCCTCCTACCGTGATCTCGAAAACCAGATGTCGGTCCTGAATCGCGAGCTGGCGGCCTCACGCAGTGAACGACTAAAAACCCTTGCCGAAAAAGAGATCCTGGCCATCCGTCTCGGGCGTCTGCTTGAATTGCTGCCGGGGGCCGTACTGGTGCTGGATGGTGAGGGATGCATTACCCAGGTCAATCCCATGGCGGAAGAGTTACTGGAACCGGGTCTTGAAGGAAAACAATGGTTTGATGTCATGAAAGATCACTTCAATCCGGACTTTGGTGAGCGTGGTGAGGTGACCCTGATCAGTGGCCGGCACGTCAGTATTTCAATGAGTGATCCGGGTGCCGAGCCTGGCCAGGTCGTATTGCTGATGGATGTCAGTGATGAGCATGAGCTTAAGGAATTATTGAACCGCCAGGACCGTCTGGCAGAGATGGGGGAGATGTCCGCCAGTCTGGCACACCAGATACGTACCCCGCTGGCAACGGCGATGCTTTATGTAACCAGTTTTAATAATGAAAAAGTCTTGCCTGCCGAACGACAGCGTATGGCAGGAAAGGTTCTTGAATGTCTCAAACATCTGGAACAAATGGTCAATGACATGCTCAGGTTTACCCGTGGTGGCAAGTCGACCACAGAAACATTTGCGCTTAAGGATTTGCTGGAGGAATTCAGACAGGTTATTGAGCCACAGCTGTTTGAGCTGGATGGATCATTGATATTGCCTTCAATAATAGAGGATATACAAATCCAGGGAGACCGGAAAGACTTGCTGGGAGCCTTTTTGAATCTGGCCAGTAATGCCATTCAGTCGTCGGGCCAACATAGTCACATAATTCTCGAATTAATCCAGGTCAGTAATGGCTTTGTCCGGATTCTGTTCAGTGACAATGGTCAGGGAATTAATAAAGAAATCAGAGGCAGAATTTTCTCGCCGTTTTTCACAACCCGCCCTGAAGGAACAGGTCTGGGACTGGCCATAGTCCAGTCAAGCATTATCGCAAACAGGGGCGAGATTAAATTATTAAACAGCAGTGATGGTGGAGCGGTGTTTGAAATCACCCTTCCTTTGACAGGGCCTGGCCCTGTCCTGACGAGTGGCATGGGGAAGTCGGAAAATTATGAAAACAAGCAAACACACACAGTCATTGTGTGAGAGGAAATAATATATGTCACAAGGTTCTGTTCTGGTAGTCGAAGATGATATGTCTCTGCGTGAGGCATTGTGCGACACCCTGAAACTGGCCGGGTATCCGGTTGTATCAGCGACAGACGGAAATGCCGCACTTTCACTGCTTGACAGCAGTGAAATCAGTCTGGTTGTAAGTGATGTGCAAATGGAACCCATGGATGGCTTCAGTTTGTTGAAAAAACTGAAATCCAGTCATCCGGATTTACCCGTCGTATTGATGACGGCCTACGGGACAATCGAGAAAGCGGTTCAGGCAATGCGCGAAGGTGCCTCCGATTATCTGGTGAAACCCTTTGAATCAGATGCACTGGTTAATCTGGTAAACCACTTTTCCGCAACGAGTACCAATGACGATTCACAATTGATAGCACAAGACCCGCAAACACGTCGACTGGTTGAGCTGGCCCGAAAAGTGGCCGGTAGTGATGCAACTGTCATGATTACCGGAGAGAGTGGCAGTGGCAAGGAGGTTTTTGCCCGTTTTATACATGAAAAATCAGACAGAAATGCCGGACCATTTATTGCAATAAATTGTGCGGCCATCCCGGAAAATATGCTCGAGGCAATAATTTTTGGTTATGAAAAAGGTGCCTTTACCGGCGCCTATAGCGCCAGTCCGGGTAAATTTGAACAGGCCAATGGCGGCACATTATTGCTCGATGAGATATCGGAAATGAGCTTGTCACTTCAGGCAAAACTATTGCGTGTCCTGCAGGAAAGGGAAGTGGAACGACTGGGTGGTAAAAAAGTGATTCAGCTGGATGTGCGTGTTCTGGCAACATCAAATCGTAACCTGCGTGAAGAAGTGATGAATAATCGTTTTCGTGAAGACCTGTTTTATCGTCTATGTGTTTTCCCGTTACATTTATCACCATTGTGTGCAAGAAAGGAAGACATTATTCCCATAGCAGAAAGATTGATCCTGCGAGGGTCACGTGGGCGCAAGCCTGTTCCGGTTTTATCTGAACAGGCCAGGGATAAACTGCTGGGCTATGCATGGCCGGGCAATGTTCGTGAACTCGATAATGTTATCCAGCGTGCCTTGATTCTGATGCCAGGCGACATAATCAATGAAGAGAATATCTGTTTCGAGACAGAAATACCCAACGTAAACCATCATGAGCCCCTGACAGATTTCCGGACTGAAAACGACTCATCACTGTTATGTGATGACCTCAAAAGCAGGGAACAAAGGGTTATTGTCGAGGTGCTGGAGTCAGTCAAGGGAAGTCGCAAGGCGGCGGCAGAGAAACTGGGTATCAGCCCAAGGACATTACGGTACAAGCTGGCCCGTTTGCGCGAAATGGGCATAGAAGTACCGGCGTGAATAATGCATGGTTTTTATTAGTTACCATCCACATGGATAAATTCAAAATGACAGAGTTTCGGAGGCGATATGAGTGAAGTAGATATTTCGCAGGTATTAAACCAGATGCGTGCCATGGCAGTCCAGGCACAGGGCGTACCCAAGGTGGAAACGCAGTCAACTGAAGGGGTTGATTTTGCAAATATCCTCAAGACATCGGTCGAGTCTGTCAGTAAAACCCAGATGAGCGCAGGCAAGCTGACCGAGGCCTTTCAGGTCGGTAATCCAGATGTGGATATAGCCCAGGTCATGGTCTCCCTGCAAAAGGCCAGTGTGTCATTCGAGGCAATGAAGCAGGTCAGGAACAAGCTGGTTGATGCCTACCAGGAAATCATGCGCATGAGCGTTTAGTTCTTTAAATAATTAATAAACAGTGTTTTGAATAATATTAATCAGGAAAATGACAAATGGCATTGATAAAAGCGGAATCAGCATATGGTTTTTCAGGACTCCCTGTACTCAGACAGTTAGGGCTCATGATTGGCCTGGCAGGCAGTGTCGCCCTGGGTGTTGCCGTGGTCCTTTGGTCACAGGAACCATCCTATACATTACTGTATGGAAACTTGTCAGGAATGGATTCCAGCCAGGTTCTGGATTCATTGCAAAAATCCAATATTCCCTACAAGGTTGATGATTCCAGTGGTGCCATCATGGTACAGAGTGATCAGGTGCATAAGGCGCGATTGAAGCTGGCATCGGAGGGACTGCCCAGGGGTAACGGCGTCGGGTTCGAATTGTTTAATAAAGAACAGGACATGGGTACAAGCAAATTTATCGAGCAGGCCCGCTATCAGCATGCCATCGAGATAGAGCTGGCCCGGTCTATTATGACCATGCGCAGTGTCAGGACAGCCCGCGTTCATTTGGCCATACCCAAAAAATCTGTATTTATACGCAAAAAGGAATACCCCACAGCCTCGGTGGTCCTGGACTTGTTTGCCGGTCATAATATTGATGCGGGGCAGACCGGATCGATTGTAAACATGGTTGCATCCAGTGTGCCAGGCCTGAAACCCGAGCATATAACGGTTGTCGATCAGGCCGGTAATTTGTTGTCCAGGGTCAGGCAAAATGACCTGTTGTCCGCAACGTCCGGGCAGTTTGAGTTCACACGTCAACTGGAGGGTGTTTATAAAAAACGCATAGAAGATTTACTTTCACCCATTATCGGCCCGGGCCGTGTCAGGGCACAGGTTATGGCGGATATTGATTTTACTTCGACAGAAAAAACCAGGGAAAGCTTTAACCCCGATATGCCGGCCTTGCGCAGTGAGCAGACCATGACTGAAACCAGTAATGCCGGCATGGGTGCATCAGGAACCCCGGGTGCCCTCAGTAACCAGCCACCCACCGGCGGTACAACCGAACAAACCAGTGGGGGTGCTACCGGCAGTGAGGGTGCTACAGAAAAGGCCACACCCAAAATCAGCAACAGCAAGGTTACACGTAACTACGAGCTGGATAAAACGATCAGTCATACACGTTCACCCGCGGGCATGATCCGCCATCTGTCGGTTGCTGTACTGGTTGATGATCTGAAAAAAGTTGAAGATGACGGAACCATCACCCGTTCCCCGCTCAAAGAGGCTGCCATTACCCGTCTGGTCACCCTGGTGAAGGAAACGGTAGGCTTTGACGCGAGTCGAGGTGACAGTGTCAATGTGATCAATGCCTCTTTTTATGTACCCGAAAAGCCGGAGGCGCTGCCCGAGCCGGGTCTGTTTGAACAGGCATGGGTCATGGATCTGATCAAACAGGGCGTAGGTGTTCTTATCGTTATTCTCATGATATTTGGTGTCTTGCGACCTGTCTTGCGAGGCCTTGCTGAAAAGGGGGAAATAATCAAGAGCATGCAGATGGTGAATCCGTCACATGAAGGAATGGCCGAGGATAGCCTGCACTTGTCGGGCGCGTCGGGAGAGGGTGGAGCCATCGCACAACTTCCTCATGCCGGCCAGGTTGATCAACAGATTACAGCCGCCAAGGGCATGGCAGCAGAAGATCCCGCCCGGGTTGCGCAGGTGGTAAAAACGTGGGTGGGAAATGAGTAATGGCTGAAGGTACCAGCAGTATGTCAGGTGCGGATCGCGCCGCTATTTTATTAATGAGTCTCGGCGAGTCCGAGGCCGCAGAAGTTCTCAAACTGATGGGGCCGAAGGAAGTGCAAAAAATCGGAACCGTCATGGCGACACTGTCCAATGTGAGCCGGCAGCAGGTTACCGAGGTCATGGATGATTTCATGAGTTCCGTCAATGATCAGACCGCTCTTGGAATAGGCAGTGAGAAATACATCAAGAGTATGCTGGTTTCGGCGCTGGGTGAAGACAAGGCAATGAGCATGTATGACCGTGTGTTTACCGGCAGGAGTTCAAAGGGGCTGGAGGCATTGAAGTGGATGGATCCCAAGGCCGTGGCCGAAATTATAAAGCTGGAGCACCCGCAAATTATTGCCATCGTGCTGGCCTATCTGGACTCGGACCAGGCCGCTGATATTCTGACAGTTTTACCCGAAAGGACACAGGCAGACATCCTGATGCGCATAGCACAACTGGATGGCATCCAGCCACAGGCATTAAAGGAACTGGATGAAATCATGGAAAAACAATTTTCTGGTAATACCAACCTGCAGTCATCATCGGTGGGCGGCCTGAAATCGACTGCGGATATTCTTAATTTCATGGACTCATCCGTTGAGGCCAGTCTGATGGAAAGTATTCGTGAGGCAGACAATGAACTGGGTGATGAGATTCAGGATCTGATGTTTGTGTTTGATAACCTCGCAGATGTGGATAACGCCGGCATTCAGTCCCTGTTGCGTGAAGTATCATCCGAGTCACTGGTGCTGGCATTGAAAGGTACGGATGATACCATCAAGGAAAAAATATTCTCTAATATGTCCAAGCGTGCCGCCGAGATGTTACGTGATGATCTGGAATCGCGTGGTCCGGTCAAGTTAAGTGACGTTGAAGCGGCACAGAAAGAAATACTGGCCGTGGCCCGCAAGCTTGCGGACAGTGGTGATATTGTGCTGGGTGGCAGCGGCACCGAGCAATATATCTAGATCATTATTTAATCGATGACAAAAATTTTATCAAAAGAAGAAACAGGTGAATGCCAGTCCTGGGTATTACCGGCGGTGGGACATGCTGCCAGTGGTAATTCTGCGCCGCCAGCAGGGAACCTGACCGCCAGGCAACTGGAAGAATTACAGAAACAGGCCTATGAAGAGGCCTATGCAGAAGGTCTTCAGTCTGCAAAAGTGGAGATTCAGCAGGAGATACAAAGGTTCAATTCAATTGTCACAGGCCTGTCTGCCCCGTTCAAGGACCTGGACAAGCAGGTTGATGAGGAACTGGTGACCCTGGTCATCGCACTGGTCAAGCAAATGGTGCGGCGGGAAATAAAGTCTGACCCTGGCCAGATTATGGCTGTTGTCCGTGAGGCCATTGAATCTCTGCCGGTTGCATCCAGAGATCTGCAACTCCGCTTTCATCCAGAGGATGCGGCCCTGGTGCAAAAACTCTACAAGATCAGCGAAGAGGCGCAGGCATGGGATATAGTGGAAGACCCGTTGATCAGCAGAGGTGGTTGCAAGATTATCACATCGGTGTCGCAGGTCGATGCTACTCTGGAAACAAGATTAAACCAGCTTTTTGCAGAAGTATTCGGTGAAAGACAACAGGATTCAGAACAGGATGTAAATAAGTTCTGATATGAAATATTCATGAATACCACTGATACATCACAGTCAGAAAGATCAGATGCCTGGGTTAGCAAACTCCAGGCATATAAAAATAAAATTACTCAAAAGCCTCTTCACCTGGTTCAGGGAAAGCTGACTCGCATGGTAGGGCTGACACTGGAGGCCGTAGGTTGTCAGGCAGCCATCGGTGCGCGCTGCATCATTACGGGGCCAGATAACAATAATGTCGAAGCCGAGGTTGTAGGCTTTGCAGGTGAAAGGTTGTACCTGATGCCAACGGGTAATATCCACGGGCTCGTACCCAATGCCAGGGTTATACCGGTTGATACCGTCAGTTATGCACCGGTTGGAGAAGGTCTGCTGGGCAGGGTGATTGATGGTGCAGGCAAGCCCCTTGATGGTAAAGGGCCGCTTGAGACGGCAGCGTTGGCACCGTTAACGGGTAGTCCGATTAATCCCCTGCAAAGACACCCCATTCATGAACCGCTTGATGTCGGCGTGCGCGCCATCAATTCACTCTTGACTGTTGGCCGTGGTCAGCGCATGGGCTTGTTTGCAGGCAGTGGTGTGGGAAAAAGCGTCTTGCTCGGCATGATGACCCGTTTCACGACAGCCGATGTCATCGTGGTCGGGATGATCGGTGAACGTGGTCGTGAGGTGAAGGAATTTGTCGAAAATATACTTGGTGAGCAGGGTATGGAGCGAGCCGTTGTCGTGGCAACACCTGCGGATACCCCGCCACTGCTAAGATTGCACGGAGCCATGATGGCGACCAGTATCGCAGAGCATTTCAGGGATCAGGGCAAGCAGGTTCTGTTACTGATGGACTCCCTTACACGGTTTGCGCAGGCACAGCGCGAGATTGCACTGGCCATTGGCGAGCCACCTGCCACCAAGGGCTACCCGCCCTCGGTTTTTGCAAAGATACCGCAGTTGGTTGAGCGTGCCGGTAATGGCGACAAAGGCGGGGGCTCGATAACGGCTTTTTATACGGTTCTCGTAGAAGGGGATGATCATAATGACCCCATTGCAGATGCCGCCAGGGCCATTCTTGACGGTCACATAGTCTTGTCACGTGACCTGTCCGATGCGGGCCATTACCCCGCGATTGATATCGAGGCATCGATCAGTCGTGTGATGACGGCAATAACAGAAGAAAGCCAGCAAAAAACAGCACAACGTTTCAAGAAAATTTATTCTGTATTCCAGCAAAACAAGGATCTTGTCAGTGTCGGTGCATATCAGGAAGGCAGTGATCCCGGAATAGATGAAGCGGTACGCATGAACCCCGAGCTGATGGAATTTCTGCAACAGGATATGCAGCAACCGATCAGCTTGCAAGACAGTCAGGACCAGTTGCTGGGCCTGATGCCTCAGTCGTAACGTGGAAAGAACACAAATGACCCGATCAAAAAGAATGCAATCTGTTGCTGGGCTGGCCAAAAACAGGGAAGACAATGCAGCCAGATTGTTAGGGGAGAGACGCAAATTCCTTGAACAGCAAAAACAGCGGCTGGCAGAATTAATGATGTATCGTGAGGAATACGCCAAGAAATTTCAAAATACCGGTCATCAGGGCCTGACTATTCCGCAACTTAATGAATACCGGCATTTCCTGATTAAACTGAACATGGCCATCGTACAGCAGCGAGAGCATATTGATCTGGCAATCGATGATTGCCAGCTTTTCAAGCAAAAGTGGCTGGACAGTCGTGTCCACACGCAGGCACTCGACAAGGTTGTCGAAAAGTACCGGAACCATGAAATAAAAATTCGGGAGAGAAAGGAGCAAAAAGAGCTGGACGAGAGTGCAGCACGGCTCGGGCTATCATCATTCAAGGATAGCTGAAAAATAACGGTCCCATGCGCGATCAAGGAGTTTTCGCGGTCATGGGGGCGCTACTGTAGTTTAAGCCGGTTTGGCACAGGCCTTGCTTTCTATACCAGGTAATGCATTTTCAATAACCCGGGTATTCATGAATCAATCGCCATTACAAACGCTGCCGACGGTCACAATGCCTGGTCAGGTCACAACCGACCCTTCTGCCAGCACATCGGAAAACTCACAACCATCTGAATTTACAGAGATTATTAATCAATCTGTGAGTGATCTTACTTCTGCCCAGGGTCCTCCCTCAGGGGTCGGACAATCACAGACGCCCGAACCGGAAATTCCGCCCGTTTCACCGCTGGTAAATATGAGGCAAGAATTGCCTCCGGGCGGCAGTTTGAGGACATCAACACAATCACAGGCAGATTCAGAAAATCAGGCCGCCCGCAGTATTCAATCGATCTTGTCGGAATATGATCTGCAATCCCGGGGGCAGGCGGATGGAACAGGAGAAGAACCGCTATCGGATGAAACTTCCGACCTGGACGGCTTACTGGCACAGCAGGAATCACACGATGCCGTCGGGGATTCAGAAAAACAGCAATCAGAAGCAGATGCGTTGCTAACGGCCTCGCCAGACTTGCTTACGGACCCTGTCCGCTCACCCGGCCTGCTGACAGACCCCGCCCGTACATCGGCCCTGTTTACGGATTCTGTTCGCACAGACATACAGGGGCAGCAGGCCGTCAGGGAAAACCGGGCCGATAACGGCCAGATCAAAACGTCAGTGACGTCTTCGGCTCAACTGCAGGCATTGCAGGGTAATCAGGAGAATCTGTCGATTAAATCAGGTTCGGAATCAAGCCTGTTTAATAACCAGGGCGGCGGCAACCTGTTCAATGGTGAACAACCTGGCGGTGTTATCGATAAAAATGCGGATTTCAGCTCCTTGCTTGACAAAGGTGTGATTCACGCTGGCAAGGGGTCTGTACCCGGTCAGGTGCATCAAGTCCCGGATTCAGCAGTCAGGGGCAGTATCGACTCATTGAAACAAACGGCCGAATCATTTCAGTTAAAACAGCATGTAAGTCAGCCTGGCTGGAAACAGGAATTTGGTGAAAGGATGATGATGATGACCCGTGACGGGGTACAGTCTGCCACGCTGAGGTTGAACCCTGCAAACCTTGGCAGCATAGAAGTAAAAATCAGCATCCAGAATGACCATGCAAATATCACCTTCACAACACATCAAGGTGCCGTTAAGGATATGATCGACGCAACACTGCCCAGGTTGCGCGATATGATGCAGGATTCCGGGGTCAAGCTGGAAAATGCCAGTGTTTCGGATAACTCCCGCGATCAAGGTTCGGGGTATGGTGCCAATGATATGGCAAAAAGAAATGATCGCGATCATCCTTTTTATCACACGCAAGATGACGATATTCAGGTCGGGATACCTGTCTCCTCGTATCAACCCTCTCTGCCAGGTCTTCAGGGCGTGGATTTTTACGCCTGATTACATTCTCAATGATGATTATCAACAGCTCGGCCCTGTAAGCCCACGGTCATATTCGACAATAATCCGTCGCAGAAGACATCCGGTCAGAGTCAAACCTCTGTCATTATCTGAAAACGCATCTATAACTATTTGTAAATAAAGAGAATAACTAATCAATCAATCATGGCATAGCTCTTGCTAAATCCATTGGGTAATGAAGACTTGGATTTAAAAGAAGGGGATGAATCGTGGCTAATGAAGAAGATCTGGAACTTGACGTAGAGGGCGGCAAGAAGAAGGGTGGCAGTAATGTAAAAATGATCATCGTGATCTCATTGATCGTGGTTTTACTGATCGGGTTGAGTGTAACCGTTACCCTGCTTTTACTGGGTGGTGACAAGGCAGCACCGGCAGCGGAAGGGCATACAACCGAACATTCGGCAGAAAAAACGGAGCAGGCACATGATAAAAAGGGCGGGGCTTCAGGTGGTACGACTGAATCATCGGCCTATCTGGATCTGACGCCTGCCTTTGTTGTAAACCTGGAGGGTAGTGAAACCAGTGATATTCGTTTTCTGCAGGTTTCGGTCAGTGTCAGGGTCGCCGCCGAGGCAGATCTGGATGTTCTGAAAAGACACATGCCAGTCATACGACATAATCTGAATTTATTGTTTGGTGATCTCGATTTTAACGATATCCGCAGTCGTGAAGGAAAGGAAAAACTGGCAGACAATGCCCTTAAAGTGATACAAGGCGCCCTTAAGAAAGCAACGGGCAAGACGGTGGTAGAAGCAGTGTATTTTAACAGTCTTGTAGGCCAGTAACAGATGGCATCATCGGATTTATTATCACAGGACGAGATAGACGCATTACTGCATGGTGTCGGTGATGGTGATATCGAAACCGAGTCCGAAATCCCGGATGATGGTTCGGCGGCATCATATGATTTTAATAGCCAGGACAGGATTGTCCGGGGACGCCTGCCGACACTGGAAATGATAAATGAACGCTTTGCGCGTCATTTCAGGATTAGTCTGTTCAACATGCTCAGGAGAACAGTGGAAATTGCCGTCGGTGGCGTGCAGATGATGAAATTTGGTGAATATATCCATAGTCTGTTTGTGCCAACCAGCCTGAATCTTGTCAAGGTCAACCCCTTACGCGGTACAGCACTTTTTGTTATCGACCCGAAACTTGTTTTTATTCTGGTGGATAATTTTTTTGGTGGTTCAGGGCGACACACCAAGATTGAAGGGCGGGATTTCACGCCTACCGAGAACAGGGTCATCATGATGTTGCTGAAGCAGGCATTTAGTGATTTTCAGGAAGCATGGAAACCCGTTATGCCAGTGGATTTCGAATACCAGACTTCAGAAGTCAATCCACAGTTTGCCAACATTGTCAGCCCGACGGAAGTCGTTGTCGTAACGACTTTTCAGATGGAGCTGGAAGGCGGAGGTGGTGAACTGCATGTCGCCTTCCCGTATTCAATGATTGAACCCATTCGGGAGCAGCTGGATGCCGGTGTGCAGAGTGACCGTTCTGATATCGACGAGCGCTGGTCACACTCGCTAAAGGAAGAAATGAAAGAGGCGTATGTAGAACTCTCATCCAATTTTATCGAGACACAACTGTCACTTCAGCAGGTACTTGATTTCAAGGAGGGAGATATTATTCCTATCGATATGCCTGAAAAGGTTGTGCTTTGTGTAGAAAATCTGTCGGTATTCAGGGGAAAGTTTGGTGTTTCCCGCGGGAATAATGCAATAAAAATCGATGAGAAACTGGTATTGCGTGAATAATACGCATTCTGGAGATAAGTAATGAGCGACGAAAACGAAAACACAGCAACAGAAAACACAGAAGCAGAAACCAATGACGAGGCAACTGCCGATGACTGGGGAGCAGCCCTGGACGAACAGGCAGATGCAGAGGGCAAGAGTGCAGACGATTATGAGGCTGCAGAAATCCAGACATTACTTGAAGATGAAGTTACTTCTCCCGATGACGTTAACCTTGATGTCATCATGGAGATCCCGGTAACCCTGTCAATGGAGATCGGCCGCACGGAAATCAGTATAAGAAATCTTTTACAGTTGAATCAGGGTTCGGTTGTCGAACTCGACCGGCTTGCAGGTGAGCCAATGGATGTGATGGTGAACGGAACGTTGGTGGCTCATGGTGAAGTCGTTGTCGTAAACGAAAAATTCGGCATACGATTGACTGATATCATCAGCCCTCAGGAACGCGTTAAAAAATTACGTTAATGAAGACATCAATAATGCGTAAATTATTTTCATGCCTTGTAAATTTATCCAGATCTTTTTTTGTCACAAGTATAAAAGGACTGGTTTTATTTAATCTGACAATGTCTGTGGCATTTGCTGCTGAAGAGAAAACAAAAAAGGTAATCGCATCATCAAGGTCAGCTATCGAGGGAGGCCAGAGTGTGACAGAGGTTGCATTGGCGCTTGCCCTGATCATTGCAGTCATATTTCTTATGGCATGGAGTGTGAGGCGGCTGGGTGGTGCAGCATTCAAGGCCAATTCAGAACTAAAAGTAATCGGCGGGTTGTCGATGGGTGCGCGTGAAAGAATCGTCCTGATCCAGGTGGGTGATGAACAGTTATTACTCGGAGTGGCCCCGGGGCGTATACAATCGTTACATGTCCTCAACAAACCAATACAGGGATGCAATTCTGCAGAGACCTCAACAGAGGGATTTGCAGACAAGCTGAAATTTATTATCCAGAAAAAGGGTCGTATGGAATGATGCGTTTTCTGCTGTTTGTAATATTTATATTGCTGTTCAGTAATAACGTAATGGCGGAAGGGGGGATAACGCTGGTCACCTCGTCACCCGCGGCAGGGGGTGGTCAGGAATATTCAGTTACCATCAAGATCCTGCTTTTTATGACGGCACTGACTTTTCTGCCCGCCGCAGTCATGATGATGACCTCTTTTACACGGGTATTGATAGTGCTGACTATTCTGAAACAGGCGTTGGGCACACAACAGGTTCCCTCCGGGCAGATTATTGTTGGGCTGTCGCTGTTTCTGAGTTTGTTTATTATGTCGCCTGTTCTTGAGAAAACCTACACTGATGCAGTTGCCCCCTATATTGATGAGAAAATATCAGGAGATGTTGCTATAAAAAAAGCGGAAATTCCCATTAGGGGTTTCATGATGAAACAAACACGGGAAAATGATCTCGCCCTGTTTAGCGGCCTTGCCAACAAAGGCAGTTTTGAAAAACCGGAAGACGTACCATTTTCCATTCTGGTACCGGCCTTTATTACCAGTGAGCTGAAAACAGCATTTCAGATCGGTTTTCTTATATTCGTACCCTTTGTTGTAATCGATCTGGTGGTTGCGAGTGTCCTGATGTCCATGGGCATGATGATGTTGTCACCCATGCTGATCTCACTTCCATTTAAATTGATGTTGTTCGTACTGGTTGATGGCTGGACATTGATCATGGGTACGCTGGCTTCCAGTTTTGCACTATAGGAATAATATAAAATGACACCCGATACTGTTCTGGAAATTGGTCAGCAGGCACTCAAGGTGACAGCACTCCTTGCGGGCCCCATGCTGATATCTGTTCTGATTGTCGGCTTGCTTGTTGGTATGTTCCAGACTGTTACATCCATACAGGAAATGACATTAAGTTTTATCCCGAAATTAATTATACTGGCGCTGGTGCTGGGAATGTTGGGCCCCTGGATGCTTAATATTATAACCGACTTTACACTCGAACTTTTCGAAAGCATCCCCGACCTGATCGGATAATCGGGGCAGATAAGATGTCATTTACCAGTAACGAGCTGATACAGTTTATAAGCAGCTATTTCTGGCCATTTGTCAGAATAACAACATTGTTTATGGTTGCGCCCTTCTTTGGTACGGTGGCACTAATCCCCAAAAAAGTCAGGCTCATGTTATCCATGGCTGTGACAGGTGTTATAGCCCCGATGCTTCCACCGGTGGCATTCATTGATCCTTTCAGCGCCATGGGTGTTCTGGTAATCGTACAACAGTTATTACTGGGCCTGGCGATGGGTCTGGTTATGCGTGTAGCGTTTGCATCCTTGATGTTGAGTGGTGCGGTTATATCCATGCCCATGGGCCTGGGTTTCGCCAATATCGTTGACCCTCAGAATGGAACCCAGGTACCGGTTGTCAGCTCCCTGTTCACGATTTTGGGAACCTTGTTGTTTCTTGCAATCAATGCACATCTTGTCCTGATCCAGGTTTTGTATGACAGTTTTACCAGTTTACCCATAGCCCCGATCGGCATTTCGAAAAACGGTTTATTTGAGGTGGCACTGTGGGGAGGAAGGATGTACGTTGGCGGTGTCCTGATCGCACTTCCGGCGATAATTATTCTGACATTAATCAATCTTACATTCGGTGTGATGACACGGGCTGCACCCCAATTGAATATTTTTGCAGTAGGCTTTCCAACTACCATGGCGGCAGGTTTTCTTGTTATCTTTCTGACCCTGCCTAATCTGTTACCAAAATTTACCACAATCGTGTATGAAGCCTTTGATACGATCCATAAAATAATGGCTGGAGCCTGATATGGCCGAGAACCAGGACGGAACGGAAAAAACCGAAGAACCCACCGCGAAAAAAATTGCGGACGCTAAAAAGAAGGGAGAGGTTCCACGATCCCGTGAGTTGAATACCACCATGGTCTTGTTGGCGGGATCACTGGGTCTGTTAATGCTGGGTAGCAAGATAGGTAGCGATCTCGCTGATCTGATTCGGTCATCACTAACGATTGAAAGACAATTAATGTTCGAACCGCTTGTCATGGTAAAATCAGCAGTTGGCATTATATCCGATGCATTTTCTACATTAATTCCCTTCATGATTATTTTACTGGCTTCCGTGTTTATCAGTCCCATCGTGATGGGCGGTTTTACCTTTTCATTCAGCAAGATGAAGCCAAAGCCTTCAAATATGAGTCCGCTCAAGGGTATAAAAAAACTTTTCGGTACCCAGGGCCTGATGGAACTGGTCAAATCAATACTGAAAGTTATTCTGGTCGGGGGTACAGGCGCCGCACTTATCATTGCATCGTTTGATGATGTCATGCGCATTGCGCATTATGATTTTGCAACAGCCTATGTAAGCGCCAGCAGTCTTTTGGGCTGGTTCCTTCTGGCCGTTTGTTCAACTGTAATTTTGATAGCTGTTATTGACGCGCCATATCAGCTATGGCAACACAAAAAGCAATTGCGAATGACCAAGCAGGAAGTCAAGGAAGAGCGCAAAAATATGGAAGGTAATGCCGAGATCAAAGGGAAAATACGATCATTACAGATGGAGGCTGCCATGCGTCATATGATGGAAGAGGTTCCAAAGGCAGATGTGGTCATTACAAACCCGACACACTTTGCCGTTGCCCTGAAATATGATGATGGAAAGATGGGTGCTCCCAGGCTGGTCGCCAAAGGTGCCGAGCTTGTCGCAGCACGCATTCGTGAAATAGCAGCCGATAACAATGTGCCATTGGTTGAAGCCCCGCCGTTGGCGCGGGCCATTTTTTACACCACCGAACTGGAAGATGAAATACCGGCCAGATTGTACCTCGCAGTGGCCCAGGTGCTGGCCTATGTCTACCAGTTAAGGAAGGCAACCAAACGAGGGTATAAAAAACCGGAATTTCCAAAGGACCTTGATGTGCCGGATGAAATGTGGAAGGGAAGAGGTCCGGATAAAAAAGACAATCCAGCTACATAAGACCTTTGCCCGGGAATTCCCCTGGACAGATGTTTTCATGACCGGTCAGTGCCCATGCGCCAGATCACATAATTAGTTTCCATCCGTCAGTGATTTTCCATGATATCGGGTACAGTTTTTGCACCTCCCCTGTAAGGTGCAAAATATGACAAAAAACCGTCATCATTGTTATCACAGTCAATAAACCCATGATTTTTATAACTTGATTAAAAGGGAAAATAATGGAAGCAGCAGACACCAGTGTTGGTCTTCAGGGTTCGGGTAAAAAAGCGATAGGCGCACCTGTTATGCTCATGGTGCTGCTGTCCATGATGATCATACCGCTGCCGCCCATCGCACTGGATATTTTCTTCACCTTCAGTATTTCATTGTCCCTTATTGTTTTGCTGGTCGCCGTGTATGTTATGCGACCGCTTGATTTTGCTATTTTTCCGTCGGTTCTGCTGGTCACAACGCTGTTTCGACTGGCACTGAATGTCGCCTCAACCCGGGTTGTTTTACTGGAAGGCCACACCGGTACAGGTGCGGCAGGAAAGGTCATTGAGTCCTTTGGTGAATTTGTTATTGGTGGTAATTACGCGGTGGGCCTGGTGGTTTTTTCCATCCTCGTCATTATCAACTTTGTTGTTGTCACAAAGGGTGCTGGCCGTATAGCGGAAGTCACGGCACGCTTCACTCTCGATGCCCTGCCCGGCAAGCAAATGGCGATTGATGCCGATGTGAATGCAGGCACCATTACGCAGGAAGAGGCCAGTATTCGACGTACAGAAATACGCAGCGAGGCAGACTTCTATGGTTCCATGGATGGTGCCAGCAAGTTTGTTCGTGGTGATGCGATAGCGGGCATCCTTATATTATTTATCAATATACTGGGTGGCCTGGGCATCGGCATGGTGCAACATGGGTTGCCGTTCGAACAGGCAGTCAAGAATTATACCTTGCTGACCATTGGTGACGGGCTGGTTGCCCAGATTCCATCATTGCTGATTTCATCGGCCGCAGCCATTATTGTTACACGTGTTTCCAGTACACAGGATGTAGGCAAACAGGTCCTCAAGCAACTGTTCGGTACACCGAGAATCCTGTTTCTTACCAGTGGCATCCTCGGTTCAATGGGCATCATCCCGGGCATGCCGAATGTTGCCTTTCTGAGTCTTGCGGCCATTATAGCCGGGGTGGCTTATTTCCAGATGCAGGAAAAGCAGCAGCCGGTCGTTGAGCAGGAGGAAGCCCCTGTGGAAGAGGAGCAACCTGCCGAACTGCGTGATCTCACCTGGGACGATGTTAAACCGGTAGACGTAATCGGGCTGGAAGTCGGTTACCGGCTGATACCACTGGTTGATCGAAACCAGAACGGTGAGCTGATGGGCAGAATCAAGGGGGTCAGGCGAAAGCTTTCGCAAGAGTTGGGTTTTCTGGTGCAACCCGTGCATATCAGGGACAACCTGGATTTGAGTCCAAACATTTATCGAATATCGATTAACGGTGTGACAGCGGGTGAGGCAGATATACACCCGGACCTGTTTATGGCGATCAACCCGGGACAAGTCTACGGGGATATTGAAGGAATGAAGACCGTTGATCCTGCCTTTGGGCTGGAGGCAGTCTGGATTGATGCCAACCATCGCGAGCAGGCGCAAACATTGGGTTATACGGTAGTCGATCCCAGCACGGTTGTGGCAACACACCTGAGTCAGATAATCCAGAACCAGGCCCACCAGTTGCTGGGCCATGAAGAGGTCGAGAAGATGATGGACGGCCTGTCACGAACAGCACCCAAGCTGGTCGAGGATCTTGTCCCCGACAGACTCTCCCTGAGTGTGATTTTAAAGGTCTTGCAGAACCTGCTGGAAGACAAGGTGCCGATAAGGGATATTCGTACGGTCGTCGAGACCCTGGCGGCGAATGCACACAGGAGTCAAGACCCCGTCGTGTTGAGCGCATATGTACGTGCGGCCTTGAAACAGTCAATTGTCCAAAATATCAATGGCCTGGAGTCGGAATTGCAGGTGATGACACTGGATCCCGAGCTGGAACAGTTATTGCTACAAAGTATACAGGGAACCGAAGATGGTGAAGCCGGTATTGAACCCGGCCTGGCAGAGAAGCTGTTTCAATCGCTGAAAGACAATGTTCAGCAACGCGAAATAGCCGGGCAACCAGCCGTGTTGATTATTGCCCCCCCGTTACGGCCCTGGCTGGCAAGAATGGTCAGGTACTCGACACCGGGATTACATGTACTTTCATATAACGAAGTGCCGGACGATAAACAAATTAAAGTGATAGCGACAGTGGGTGGAGCCTTGTCTGCGGCTTAGCCAGTAATTGTGGTCGTTATCATATAACAGGCATTGATTTGCCCTACCAGACAGAGGTTAAAGGTCGTATGAAAATAAAGCGTTTTTTTGCCAGGGACATGCGACAGGCGATCAGGAACATCCGGGAGGAGTTGGGTTCCGATGCAGTTATATTATCCAATCGAAAGGTCGAGGGTGGAATCGAAATTGTATCTGCTGTTGATTACGATGAGGCACTCTTTACCGATATGACAGGGTCCAGCCCCGGTCGTGAACCCGGACGAAACATTCAGGATAGTGAAGCGGAGTCGGTCAATTTTACCAACCCTGATGCAGAAGTATCAGAAACAGCCCGGCCGGGTAAAAAGAGTAGGCAGGTAGAGTGGATGGAAGACCCCATGCTTGTACAGATGAGCGGGGAACTGAAAACACTTCGTGATGTTCTGGAAAGCCAATTGTCCCACCTGAGCCAGTCAGATGCCCAAAGACGGGACCCGGAACATGCCGCAGTATTCAGACGTCTGGAAAAACTGGGGATTGAAGTTGACCTGGCACATGAATTTATTTCACAACTGGATCCCGGGCTGGACCTGGAAAGCAGCTGGCGTCAGTCACTGGGATACATATCACATCAATTGCAGGTCACCAGTGATGATATTCTGTCACGTGGTGGTGTTGTTGCATTGGTCGGACCGACCGGCGTTGGCAAGACAACCACCATAGCCAAACTTGCAGCGCGGTTCAGCCTGCGTCATGGCAATCGTCAGGTTGCCCTGATTTCGGCAGACAGTTATCGCATTGGTGCGCAGGAACAGTTGCAAAATTTTGGCAGGATCCTTGATGTCCCGACCTATTCAGTTAATAACGCCTGCGAGTTATCAGACCGGTTACAGGATTTGCACGACAAGCGACTGGTTCTGATTGATACCGCGGGTATGAGCCAGCGGGATATGCGTTTAACCGAGCAATTGCAGACCCTGGATGCGTGTTCATCCCTGATCAAGACCTACCTGGTGATGTCGGCAAACACACAAACCAGCACATTAAACGAAGTCATACGATCCTTCAGAAAATCCAACCTTAAAGGATGCATTCTGAGCAAGCTGGACGAGACCACCAGCCTGGGCGGTGCAATTTCAACCATTCTCCGTTACCAGTTACCGCTTGCCTATATCAGCGATGGACAGAGGGTGCCGGAGGATCTGTATCCTGCGCGCTCACACACCCTGGTGAGCAAGGCAGTGACATTGATGCAACAGCAGGAAGGAATCGCAGGAAAATATCCAAATAAAATGAATTTAAACAGGAAGATGGCAAATGCTCATGGCTGAAAAGGTGGTTGACCAGGCGCTGGGACTGCGAAGAATGGCTAATCCAAAACCGGTGAGGGTCATTGCCGTATCAAGTGGAAAGGGTGGGGTGGGTAAAACCAATGTCTCGGTTAACATGGCCCTGGCCATTGCTGCCACCGGCAAGAATGTGTTGCTGATGGATGCCGATCTGGGTCTGGCCAATGTCGATATTATGTTGGGCCTGAGACCGAAATATAACCTTTCCCATGTACTGAATGGCGAACGCACTCTTGAGGAAGTCATCATTGATGGCCCGGGAGGAATCAAGGTTATTCCAGCGTCCTCGGGAGTAAAACAGATGGCAGAATTGTCACCGATGGAAAATGCCGGTGTTATCCGGGCATTCAGTGAATTAAGCCAGGATGTCGACGTGTTGATTGTCGATACCGCGGCTGGAATCTCTGATTCTGTTATTGCCTTCGCCAGGGCATCCCAGGAGGTTGTTGTGGTTGTCTGTGACGAACCGGCCTCACTGACCGATGCCTATGCACTTATAAAGGTGTTAAACAGTGAATATAACGTACAAAAATTCAGGATATTAAGCAATATGACCCACACAGCCCAGGAGGCCAGGGAGTTGTACAACAAGCTTGTATCGGTAGCAGACCGTTATCTGGACGCAACTTTAATAAACATGGGCACCGTACCCTACGATGACTACTTGCGGAAGGCCATAAAAAAACAAAGGTCGGTCGTAGATGCTTACCCGAGGAGTAGATCAGCCATGGCATTCAAGAATTTGGCACAAAAGGCCGATAAGTGGCCTAGACCCGATGCAGCAGCAGGACATCTGGAGTTTTTTCTGGAGCGACTCATTCGTTCCCAGCAGGGTCAATCGGAGTCAAGGATATGAATGGATACGCTATGTTTGTAACAAAGGACCCAACAGAGCAGCATAATCTGGTAGAAAAGCATGCCGGGTTGGTCAAGCGTATTGCCTATCATCTGGTGAGCCGGCTGCCAGCCAGCGTCCAGGTGGAGGACCTGATCCAGGCCGGGATGATTGGACTGCTGGAGGCATCCAGAAATTATAACCCTCAACAGGGGGCCAGTTTCGAGACCTATGCCGGCATTCGTGTACGTGGATCCATGCTGGATGAGATCAGACGTTCAGACTGGACACCGAGATCGGTTCATCGAAAGGTCAGGATGGTTGCCGATGCCGTCAGGCGAATCGAAAATGATATGGGGCGGGATGCCCGTGACCACGAGGTCGCTGAATTGCTTGAAATGGATATCAATGATTATCACCAGATCCTGCAGGATGCTGCCGGTAGTCGGGTACTCAGTTTTGAAGACCCGGGATTTTTTGGTGAGGATGGTGTTGGTGGTGAGGCGGTCACAGAAGGCAAGCAGCAGGGCCCGGTCGAAATGTTGCAGAACGAGGATTTTCAGCGGGAATTATCGGATTCAATTTCAGGTCTGCCAGAACGCGAACGCCTGGTCATGTCACTTTATTATGACGAAGAGCTGAATTTAAGAGAGATTGGAGAGGTTTTAGGAGTGAGTGAATCGAGGGTATGTCAGATTCATGGGCAAGCACTGATTCGATTACGCGCAAGGATGACGGAGTTTTTTCCTAAAATAAAGGAATAGCAATTTATTTATTTTACTTTTGTTGCACGAAGGGTGTAACGGATAGTCAAGGAGGTTGTTTTGGATACCAATATGAAAATCCTGGTCGTTGATGATTTTTCTACAATGCGACGCATTATAAAAAACTTGTTACGTGATCTCGGGTTTAATAATACCGCCGAAGCGGATGATGGCAAGACGGCACTACCCATGCTGCAGGCAGGCGGGTATGACTTTCTGGTTACAGACTGGAACATGCCGGGCATGACGGGCATTGAATTACTCAAGGCTGTCAGGGCCGACAAAGACCTGGCATCAATGCCTGTATTAATGGTAACAGCCGAGCAGAAGCGTGACCAGATAGTGGAAGCTGCGCAGGCTGGAGTAAACGGGTATATCGTAAAACCCTTTACTGCTGGCACGCTGAAAGAAAAACTGGACAAGATATTTGAGCGGCTCGAAAGCGCATGAATCTCAAAAAGGAGAAGAGATGAGTAAGCAGAATACAGTAGCGGCAGGAACAGATTCCATACTTGATGAAACCGCGCTTGGCCATGCACGCCAGCTGGTTGAAAGCATTGAATCCGGAAATGCCGGACATGCCCGGGTTATTATGGATGAAATATCCAGCCTGCGTGAGGTGGATCTGTTCAAGGAAATGGGCAAACTGACCCGACAGCTTCATGATTCACTTTCCAGTTTTAAACTGGATACCAAGCTGGCCGGCCTGGCAGAGTCAGAAATTCCGGATGCCAAGGAACGTTTGAATCACGTTATTAGCATGACAGAAGAGGCAGCCGATAAAACGCTCACTGCTGTCGAGGAAGCGTTGCCATTATCGGATGACATTAAAGCCTGTTCACTCGAGCTCCAGTCACGTTGGGACAAGTTCAAGGACAGGAAGCTCAGCGCAGATGAATTTCGTGAACTGTCCAGGGATCTGGATGAATTCTTTCCAAAAATATCGTCTGGTACGGTTTTGTTAAATAAGAATCTTAATGAAATACTGATGGCGCAGGGATTTCAGGATCTGACGGGTCAAATTATAAGGCGGGTTATCAATCTTGTGCATGATGTCGAGGAAGGCCTGGTCGCACTCATCAAGATGTCAGGCCCACCGATCGAAGAAGAAAATAAAAAAGGAGCTGGAGCAAGAGATATTGAGGCTGAAGGCCCGGTCGTGCCAGGGGTAGATCATTCAAGTGAGACAGTAAATGGCCAGGATGATGTGGACGATCTTTTGTCGAGCCTGGGTTTTTAAGGGGATAAGCAGTGGAAATTGAAGCGGATGATGAAATACTTCAGGATTTTCTTGTAGAAGCAGGAGAAATTCTCGAGCAACTCAACGAACAACTGGTTGAGCTGGAGCAAAATCCGGAAGATCTGGATATGCTCAACGCCATCTTCAGGGGTTTTCATACCATCAAGGGCGGTGCGGGGTTCCTGGCACTGGAGAACATGGTAGCAGTCTGCCACCGGTCAGAAGATGTCTTCAACGTTCTTCGCCAGGGTGACAAAATCCTGGACGCTACCATGATGGATCATTTTCTTGCCGTACTTGATATTCTTAATGACCAGTTTTCACAGGTCTCGGAAGGCGAGCCGCTGACGCCTGCATCTCCGGAACTGTTGGCCGAGTTGGAAAATATGACCACCGAAGGACCAGGTGAACAGGTGGATTCTACTGGTGAAGCCAGTGAGCCAGAGGTGCCGGTTGTTGAAGAAACCGTAGCAGACGATCAACCTGCCGAGGTAACAGCAGAAGGCCCACAGGGCGATATAACCGACGAAGAATTTGATGCCTTGCTGGATACGCTTGCGGCAAGTGGTCAATCTCCACAAAAAGGTACGGCCGCAGAAAAAACTGCTGATAGTGATAAATCTGCTAGTGCTGCACCCGATGAGATTACCGATGAGGAATTTGATAACCTGCTTGACCAGATCCATGGTGAAGGCAAGGGGCCAACAGTATCGGAAGACAACAGCAAATCGGCCAATACTGAACCGGCACCAGAGAATAAGGCGGGATCAGATAAAATCACCGATCAGGAGTTCGAGACACTGCTCGATGAAATGCATGGTGAAGGCAAGGGGCCGGTAAAGGCTTCGGTTGAACCTGTGGCCAAACCGGAACAAAAGAAGACCCCGGACACTGACAGCACATCGGATGTCAAAAAGGTTACGACCCATTCAGAAGTGAAGGGAAAGACCGCGCCGGCTGCAAAGGCCCCGGCCAAACCCGCAGCAGAAACAACAGTGCGCGTCGATACAAAACGACTTGACGATATTATGAACATGGTCGGTGAGCTGGTGCTTGTGCGAAACAGGTTGCATACCCTTAAAGAGGCCGTGAACGATGAACAGATAACAAAGGCCGTGTCCAACCTGGACATCGTAACATCTGACTTGCAATCAGCAGTCATGAAAACCAGGATGCAGCCAATCAAAAAAGTATTCGGGCGCTTCCCGCGTGTTGTGCGTGACCTGGCCCGCAGTCTTAAAAAAGAAGTCAATCTTGAACTGGTTGGTGAGGAAACCGATCTGGACAAAAACCTGGTTGAAGCGTTGGCAGATCCGCTGGTCCATCTGGTGCGCAATTCGGTTGATCACGGAATCGAGATGCCGGATGCCAGGGAAAAAAGCGGCAAGCCACGAATCGGCAAGGTTGTATTATCGGCGGCACAGGAAGGAGATCATATCCTGCTAAGGATTACGGATGATGGTGCGGGGATGGATCCGGAGTTATTAAGGAGCAAGGCCGTTGAAAAAGGTGTTATGGATACCGAAAGTGCTGCGCGCCTTGATGACAAGGAATGTTATGAGCTGATTTTTCACCCTGGATTCTCGACAAAAACAGAAATTTCAGATGTGTCCGGGCGTGGCGTGGGTATGGATGTCGTCAAAACAAGAATAGCGCAGCTGAACGGTCATATAGAAATTAGTTCACAACAGGGTAAGGGAACATCCTTGAGCATCCAGTTGCCACTGACACTGGCGATCCTGCCAACACTGATGGTAAAAGTAGGATCACGTAATTTTGCGTTACCCTTATCCAGTGTAAATGAAATATTTCATCTGGAGGATTTCAAGACCAATATGGTTGATGGCCAGCTGACAGTTATGGTCAGGGAAAAGGCGATGCCTCTCTTCTATATGGAAAAGTGGCTGGTAACGGCTATGGATGATCAGGTTCCTGACGAGAATAAAGAAGAGCAGGTAGTGGTAACACACCTCGGTAGTCAGCGGATCGGGTTTGTCGTGACACAGGTTTTGGGCCAGGAAGAAGTTGTAATAAAACCTTTGGGGCATTTGCTGCATGGTCTGGCAGGTTTTGCAGGTGCGACTATTACAGGCGATGGACGCATAGCATTGATTCTTGATGTGCCAGGATTGATGAGATCACATCTGTAATATAAAGATAATGACCAGGATAAAAATGAATGACTGTAAAGGTACTAGTTGTAGACGATTCGGGGTTTTTTCGGAGGCGCGTCAAGGAGATGCTTCAGACCGATGCCCGGATAGAAATTGTCGGTGATGCAGCAAATGGTAAAGAGGCGATCCAGAAAACACAGGAGCTGAAGCCCGACGTTATTACCATGGATATTGAAATGCCAGTTATGGATGGCATTACCGCAGTACGACGAATCATGGCTATTCAGCCAACACCCATTATGATGTTTTCCTCACTTACTCACGAAGGGGCACAGTCAACCTTTGATGCCCTTGACGCTGGTGCTGTTGATTACCTCCCCAAAAATTTTGACGAGTTATCAAACAAACGGGAAGAGGTGGCAAAAATACTTTGCTCTCAAGTTTGGGCCATTGGTTCTCAAAAAGCTTCCCTGAAGAAAAAAGCAGTTACCATACCGGCAAAATCACCTGTACTAAAACAGCCGAGCTTAGCATCAACCAAACCAGCTGCAACTATAGTCAGGCCAGCCCCAGCCCCAGCCCCAGCCCCAAGGGCACCGGGGCCAGGTAAATACAAGTTGTTGGCCATTGGCGCCTCGACTGGTGGGCCGGTTGCATTGCAGGAGGTTTTAACAAAGTTACCAGGCAATTTTCCACTACCCATCATTCTTGTGCAGCATATGCCGGCATCATTCACAGAAGCATTTGCCAAAAGACTGAATCAGTTGTCCAAAATAGAAATCAGGGAAGCAAAAGATGGCGATCTTCTGAAGCCCGGGCTGGCACTACTTGCCCCCGGTGGCATGCAAATGAGTGTTGAAGGAAGGGAAGGCAATCTTCGTATTCACATCCATGAAAGTGAACCCGGGCAAAATTACAAACCCTGTGTTGATACAACCTTCAGTTCCATAGCAAAAGTAATGCCTGCAAATACCCTGGCGGTTATATTGACGGGTATGGGTGCAGACGGACGGGAAGGTGCAAAGCTCCTTAATCGGGGTGGTTCCACAATCTGGGCCCAGGATGAGAAGACCTGTGTTATCTATGGTATGCCCATGGCTGTAGCAGAGGCAGGGGTGGCTGACAAGATTTTGCCACTACAGACTATTGGTTCGCAAATAGTGAGTCATGTATAAGTCGCTCGACATTTTAACCATGCTTGGGTTGCTGATTGCAGTTGCAGCAATTCTTGGTGGTAACTGGCTCGAGGGAGGTAAAACACAAACACTGGTTCAGTTGACGGCATTTGTTATTGTTGCCGGAGGAACCATCGGGGCCATCCTGGTTCAGACAAGGAAGGCTACATTCCTGATGGCGATGCGTATGTTTCCCTGGGTTTTTTCACCACCCCGGGTCAATGCTGATAAAATGATTAAAAAAATTGTCGGCTGGAGCCAGATGGCGCGCCGTGATGGTTTACTGGGGCTTGAGCCCATTGTAGATGATGAGAAAGACGAGTTTTCGAAAAAGGCATTGCAGTTACTGGTCGATGGCAGTGAACCGTCGACTATTCGTAATATCCTCGAAATAGAGATTAACAGCAAGGAAGATACACAACTTGATGCAGCCAGGGTGTATGAGGCCATGGGTGGTTACTCACCGACGATAGGAATTATCGGCGCCGTTATGGGCCTGATTCATGTCATGAATAACCTGGCAGACCCCGGTGCCCTGGGTGCGGGCATTGCAGTCGCCTTTGTTGCAACAATCTACGGTGTCGGCCTGGCAAATCTTTTTTTCCTGCCAGTCGCAAATAAACTGAAGTCACTGGTCAATAATCAGATCAGATTTTATGAAATGGTAATGGATGGCATCAGCTCTATCGCCGAAGGTGAAAATCCGCGCAATATTGAAATCAAGTTACAGGGGTATTTGTTGTAACGTCTGGTGCGTCTGTTCGGGTATTCAAAAAATGTCACGTAAGCAACGAAAACAAAATATTGAACACAACAATAATGACAGATGGCTTGTGTCCTATGCAGATTTTATTACCTTGTTGTTTGCTTTTTTTGTCGTGATGTATGCGGTTTCATCTGTTAACGAAGGTAAATACCGGGTTCTGTCCGAGTCCCTGACCAATGCATTCAGTGTGCATGCCCGGGCACTGGAGCCAATTCAGATTGGTCAGGTTGTCAAAAGCGGTGACCCGAAAGACTACAAACTGATCAAGCGCCCTGTTGTTGTTGATCGCTCGGACATCCCACGTCCCGTGATCAAGCCAAGAAGCGGCGAGGTCAAGGATGCCGGAGACAAACCCTTAAAGATTTTGTTTGATGCCATGCGTACCTCGGTAGCAGAGTTGACAGATAAAGGGTTGATCAAGGTCAAGAGCAACGAATACGGGGTCGAGATAGAAATCAGTACCAGTGTCCTGTTCAACAGTGGGCGAACAAGGTTATCTAAACAGGCCATACCCATACTGGAGAATCTGGCACGGGTTCTGAAACCTTTTCCGCATGATGTCAATGTGCAGGGATACACAGACAATATCCCGATCCAGAGTAATATCTATCCTTCAAACTGGGAGCTGTCAGCAGCCAGAGCAGCCAGTGTCGTGCAATTATTTGCAAGGCTGGGGATACAATCCAGCCGTTTGTCGGCGACCGGTTTTGGTGAGTTTCGTCCGCTGGCGGATAATACAACAGAAAAAGGAAGGCAGCAGAATCGGCGTGTTGTCATTTTTATCCCGGTATTCAGGGACAAGGCGCGTGTGCTGGATGCAATTGATCGGCTTGGCAAAAGGATGGACAAGGGCATTACATTCGACAGACCGGCAGGGCGAGATGCCCGTGAAGGGTTCCGCAGCAACTTCAAAAAGTCTGTGCCCGGGATGGTAGACTCACCCGTGGGTGAATCCAGGTTTTCCAATCCGGTGTCACCGCTTTCAACCAGAAAGGAAGTCAAACAGAAAACGGTGAGGTCATCACCGACATCAAGTGATCAATCGGTGCGCAATAGTATTGCGGGAGATAAAAAAATAAAATCGGCTAAGCCGGATATTGCAGGGCAACCGGCAGGTACGACACCTGTACCGGCAAGGCGTCAACCATGAAAGTATGGAGCATCGCAAACCAGAAGGGAGGGGTGGGTAAAACAACCACCGCCGTTTCACTGGCAGGAATGTGTGTGCTTCACGGTTCCAGGACTTTACTGATTGACATGGACCCGCATGGTTCAATGACATCCTATTTTGGTTATGACCCGGAAAGTGTGCAGCCAAGTCTTTATGATCTCTTTCAGGCGGATCAGATCGGTCATGGTTTTACCCGTTCACTGATACACAAAACATCACTGGCAGGTCTTGATCTGATACCGGCATCAACGGCCATAGCGACCCTCGATAAACAGTTGGGGACAAAGAGCGGAATGGGGCTCGTGGTTATTAATGCAATCAGGCAGATCACAGAACAATACGAACATGTCTTTATTGATTGTCCGCCGATGCTGGGTGTATTGATGGTTAATGCACTGGCCGCCTGTGATCATCTGGTTATCCCGGTGCAGACGGAGTTCCTGGCGATGAAAGGTCTGGAGCGGATGCTTAACACCATACAGATGATTGAAAAAGCAAAATCCATCCACATTAACTACACCATCGTTCCGACCATGTTTGATCGTCGTACCCGGGCATCAACAGACAGCCTCGAATATTTACGTGAGCATTACACTGAACATTTGTGGCGGTCTGTCATCCCGATCGATACCCTCTTCAGGGAGTGCAGTAGCAACGGCCTTCCAATCAGCCATTTTCGCGTCAGCACTCGAGGTGCCAGGGCCTACTCTTCCTTGCTGGAGGATATGATCAAGGGAAAGTCGGGTAACCCGCAGGTGGTAGCCGTATGAGTAACCGTAAACCCGTATTGATGGAACAACAGATGGCCGTCATGGCCTATCTTGAAGACCTGTTGAGTGAAGTGCCCGATACGCTGGCCGAAGAAAAGCCTTCAAACATTGTTGAAGCCTTTCCATGTCATCAGGAAACAGTTGAATTACCTCAGCCAGTAGAGGAAGCACAGGTAGAAGACCCCCTGGCCGGGGAAATGCAAAGTGAAGTCGCAGAAGTTACCGGGGAAAAAGCAGAGAATGAGAGCGCAGTTCCGCAAATTCCGGTCTGGGCAGAACATGAGTTTCAGTGTCTGTTGTTCAATGTCGCCGGTGTAACCCTGGCCGTACCCCTGGTGAATTTGAACGGGGTGATACCGTGGAGCCATGAACTCACACCGATGCCGGGACACTCCCTTGCATTTCTGGGGCTGCTTCGTCACCTTGATAAAAATGTCCAGGTGATGGATACCGCGCAGGTTATTCTGCCGCCTGCCCAGCGAGCAAATGCACCTGCCGCAGAGAAGAGAGTTGAGAAGATCCTGTTGATGGATGAAGGTCGCTGGGGGCTGGCCTGTGATGAGATTGGAGAGGTGATCACCCTTAAGCAAAAGGATGTTCGCTGGCGCACTGCTGAAGGCAGGCGATGCTGGCTGGCCGGGACAGTCTCCGAACGGTTGTGCGCATTACTGGATACCGATGCCCTGGCAGAGATGCTGGTTGAAGGTGAACCAGGCTGATTATCATTAAAGGGTGCATAGGCAGGCCACAAAATATATTAAATGGCATGAATTATGCTTTATTTTATATCAATAACGAATGGTGACCATATATTGACAACGGCGTTCACGAAACCCGTTCGTAAAGCACCATAAAACTGAAAAATCAATGGAGCAGGAACATGAGCCAGGCCGTAGATAGCGAATATGATCCAGTAATTCAATGGGTTACATATAAACTCGATAATGAGACCTATGGGATACGTGTCATGCAGGTACAGGAAGTACTGCGGGTTACAGAAATTGCCCCGGTTCCCGGCGCACCGCACTATGTCATGGGCATTATTAACCTGCGCGGCAATGTTGTCACCGTTATCAATACCCGTTCGCGGTTCGGACTGCCACAGGCCGAGAATAGTGACTCAACACGTATTGTTATCCTTGAATCAGATAACAATGTCGTTGGTATCCTGGTAGACAGTGTAGCCGAGGTCGTAGACCTGAAGGCAGACCAGATAGAGACCTCGCCCAACGTCGGAAATGATGACAGCTCCAAATATATAGAAGGGGTCGCGACACTGGATGGCAACCTGTTGATCCTGATCGACATCAATAAACTGTTAACCGACGAAGAATGGAATGAACTTGACAGTTTTTGATACATCAAAGGAATTATGGATGATCTACCGAATATAAACCCGGTTAGACCTACATGGCATAAAAGACCGGACGAAAAAAACCCGAAACAACGTAATCGGGAAACCGATAGTGAACAAGAGCAAGCCGGGATCGACCAGAAAAAACAGCCACAAAGTGACCATGACGGCGAAATAGATGAGTATGTTTGAAGGTGTGTTTATGTCTGAAGAAATAGTGTTGGCGGGAATGACAACTGCCCTGGCATTAATGCCATTACTGATTGTCATTGGGCTGGTCAAGTTTGCGCAGTTGCGTCGAACATTAGCAACGCAAATCACTATCACCGAGGCATTAAAAAATGATGTGAGCGCACTGTTTTCCGGTGCAGTGGGTGGTGATTCGCGAATATATAAACTGGAAACCCGTACCCGAAGAATTATTGAAAGACAGGAACAGCTGGAAAACAACAGTAATGGCGAGCGTCCATATGAACAGGCAATCCGCATGGTGCAAAAGGGTTCCAGTATTGACGACCTTATCTCCATCTGCAATCTGAGTAAGGGTGAGGCAAATCTGATTATGATGATTCATGGTTCACAGAAAACAGCCGAACAGCCGAACAGAAAGATACATTAATAAATTTAGTAGCAAATTCACTCTCCGTGGATGTAAGCAGTAGCAAGTTAGTAGTACCATCCTCCTTTGGGGCCTTCGGGCCCCTTCTTTTTTTCCGGAGAATGCGGGCATATTCTGTAGTGGATCAGAGCGCGATTGCTGCAACATACCACCATGTTTTTAATTTACATGCCGGAACCCTCTATGTGCTATATGTTTTTGGATAAAATATCAGCAAATATAAAATCATCACGATGAACAATATCACCTACAAAAATGTCTATTTTTTCTTTAAACATTGGGCCATCAAAAACAAAACTATGGAATTCCCCATTTTCACCACAGGGGTCCACTTCTTTTGGCAAGGAGCACAAGAAATTTTCATCGAGCTCCCTGCCAACAAATTCTTCCGAAATTTGTCTGGGGTCGATGCAGGTAATCACTGTTCTTAAACCACCGCTAATCATTTCTCTTAATAACTTGTCTGTCGGTATACCCCAGACAGGGAAAACAGGTTTTATTCCAGAACCTTTTAATTTTTCTTCCCTATAGCTACGCACATCTTCAAGAAATAAATCACCAAACGCAAAATGCTCAATATTGTTGTTTATCGCTGTTTTAACGAATTGGCCCATTATTTTTTCGTATTCGGCATTACTGCATGGATAGGGTATTTCGATAATATCCAGAGGGAGGCCAATACTCCTTGCCTGTTTTTGCAAAAGCTCAACCCTTACGCCGTGCATGGCTATACGATCAAATTTTTTATTAACCGTACAGAAGAGACCAACCAAATCAATCTCCGGATTTTGCTGTAATTTATGTAACGCCCACGCGCTGTCTTTTCCACTACTCCAGGACATAAGCGTTTTTCTTTTCATATTTCTTTTTCCTTCCTGCAATCCAGAACAGGTAAAGGGGACGTAACTATTTTATTCCAGTATGCGTGATTTCCTTGGCATAAAGCTTCCCTGTCATAATATATATTCAACGGCTATTCTACACCCTATAAATAGTTACGTCCCCTTTTACTATACCTACTTTATGCTCACATTGTTTCCAAGCATAATATCTTTATCTAATTGACGATCTAACAGCTACTTTTGCAAAATGAAATTATTTGTATTCATCAAAAATATATTAAAACTTATGTGATATGTTCACTTACCTGACTCATAGGAACTCTCAAAGAATGCTCTGAAGAATTCCATATGCCACGTACAATTATCAGTCTTTCATCTGCGCCTTCCCTTTGACAGGAATAATTGGCAATTTTACTTGATTTAATCAATACCGCTTCATTCTGAGTACACAGAATTGCCCAATCTTCATCTTTATACCAAACAACAGCATAGCGCGGATGGCCATATTCTGGGTGGTCTCTTAAAGTTCGGTTTCCTACTTCTGAAAATAGACATATCAATGAATCTTCCTTCGAGGTAAAAGCTCGTGAAAGACTATCATCAGCACACCGTGTCTGTTGATTCTTGAGAAGGCCAAATTTAGAAGCATGATGCTTACGCCATGCGAAATTATCGTGAACCGCTGCAAATTCCACGCATTGACTAGGTTTGTTCCTTACTTGATCCCATGATAAATCAATCATCAGACTTCCTCCTATATTTATCTTCTTTGCATAACGATTACTTAAGCTGCCCACGGCCAGTTGGCGGGGAAGCCAGAAAAAGGGTAAAGGGGACGTAACTATTTTATTCCAATATGCGTGATTTCCTTGGCATAAAGCTTCCCTGTCATAATATATATTCAACGGCTATTCTACACTCTATAAATAGTTACGTCCCCTTTTACTCTTTTACTTTCGAAAGGGGTCGGCGACAAATGTTAATACAAATGATTCTGATTTGTCACCGACCCCTTTTATTTCTCATATATAAATATATCGGTTTAAACTCTTATTCTGGTAGCTTAACTTTTTGTAATTCCCCGAAGAATATTTTTATATTTTTATTTATAGATCGAAATAATGATTCTTGTAGTCTATAGATACCGCCTAAATAGCCACTTACTGACTCTCCTATCGATTTTATTTCCTTATTGAAAATAACAGCTGAATTAGATGTGTTAATCAATTTGTAATTAGCAATAATTGTTGTATAAGCAGTAAGACCATATGGACGTGTTATCTTTGAAATATCAACACGTAAAACTAATACATTATTACTTTTTATTCTAAATAAGTCGCGTTTGCTGATAACTTTTTCTATTGAAGTCTTCCAGTAAGATAAAAAGCCAGGTGAGAGAGATTGGACCATAGGTATAATATCAGGCTCTTCGGGATCTTCTTTATTGGTTTTTTTCATACTTTTTATCAGCCCGGCGTTTGGATTCTTTTTAGAAATTGCCACAATAACCGATTCTATTGTTGCGTTTATTTTCTTTGACGCAGTAATATCTGAAACCTTTAGCATAGGTTGAGTATATTGCGCGCACGCTTCTAACAATAAAATTAAAATTAATAATAATGTCTGTTTAAATACTATTGACAACATGCTTTTTTCCCTCAGTAACAATGCATTTTTTTTGGTCACTTTTTGGCACTGATTTAATACATGAAATGATTTTTTCATATTTTGAAATAAATGCCGCACTTCTTTCTTTTTTTAATTTATATATATCTCTAACATTTCGCAGTGTTCTAGTCCCATAGATCCTGTATGTGCCAGAACCATATCCGACACCTGTACCACTTGCCCTGGCATTAATATGCGCTTGAGTATGGGCGGCATAAGATGCAAATACAATAGATAACACGCTCTTGAATGCTTGCTTGGATATTTCCCAATCTGCGTCACTTTCAATTACCTTGTATTCTTTCTTTGCTTTATGGAAATTCTCTATGGCAATATTCAGATAATATTCGGGGTTTGCATCTATTCGATTCTTAATCAACCAAATGGCGTAAGCGCTGTGACTAAATGCTGTACCAAATAAATCGTCTTCAGTCGTATCTATAATAATTGGTTGAGCGCCATGTTCAAATAAAAGCTTCATTACTTTTATATGCTCACCAATAGCTGACAGATGTAATGGAGATCTGTCGAATTTAGTTTTATGATTTACATCCGCGCCATTCATTAATGATATTTGAGCAATTGCTGTGTTTCCTGTGTATGCAGCTATTATTAGTGGTGTGTAGCCTACATTATTTTCTTCCGATATTTTTGCTCCATGAACTAATAATGTTTTGAAGATTTGTGGGTCACCTGTGAATGATGATAGAATAATCGGAGTATTTCCTTTTTCATCTCTACTGCTCGCATTAGCTCCGGACTCCAGAAGAAAATTTATAACATTAATCTTTTTACCATTAACCGCTTCCATTAAAGCTGATGAACTTATAACCTGCATTTTATTCAGTTTTGCACCTGCATCAACCAGTGTACGTACATTATCTAGATTCCCTGATAGCGATGATATTTTTAAAGCCGTCCTGCCTTTTCTATCATTTGAATCAATATTTGCACCATTTTTTATTAGAAGCTTAATGGCGGCACTGTTTTTATTATATGCTGCATAATGAATTGGGGTCATGGATGATTTTCTTTCAACCGCATTAACATTGGCCCCGTGATCTATTAATGCTTTTAAGACCTGGATATTACCTTTACTGGCAGCCATATGAATCGGTGACAATCCATAATCATCTGACACATTAACTTTTCCACCTGAATTTATATATTTTAATGATTCTTCTGTATTACCATCACGTATATAATTATTTATTGTAGGTGTTGATACACAGCCCCCGATATTGAATGTAAAAACAACCAGAACAGAAACTAATTGTATTGTTTTCATTTTAAACCTCAGCAAATTCATATTAAGATAACGCTATTAAAATAAAATATTAAAAAGAAATAATAAAATGGGACTAATAAAAGCGGTCGGTGACAAATGTTAATGCAAATGATGGTGGGACTTTTGCATTTTTTTTGCAAAAGGCGCGACACTTTTGGCAGTCTGCTGGATGAGTTTGTTAGGTGAGGATTTCACCACCTGCATTCATCACTATAATTTTCCAACCATTCTGGCATTTCATGCTTGATCTCAGATAGTAAAAATTGATAATCCGCCGCTCCTACAATGCCTGCTTCAGCAAGACACTTATAAAACTTTTTTAAACTGGCCACAGTTTCTTTTGTAGATGCCTTGCTTGACCACATGGCTTTCCGGGGGAAGAACCAATTGAAGAAACCGTTTAACAATGGAACACCATCTTTCGCATGGGTGCAATCATCATAAAGCAAATAATCATTTATATAAAAATCTACATTTTGTACATGTTTCTTAATAGTTTTTTCTTTTAAACCAGTTGCTAATAGCCATTTTTCGAAACCTTCTAAGAGCACTTTATTTTCCGCTCTTATTTCCTCTGATCTTTTTTCAAATTCTTCGTATGGCATGATATTTTCTACGTTCTGTTTTTATGGGCACCTAACGATTTGCATAACCGGCGTATTTTTCAAGGGCCAAAATTGTGTAGAGTGTAACGAACATAATTTCTGCCCTTGAAAAATACGTCAGGTTGATGCTTTTGTTATATTCTTACCTGCCGGGAAGTGTAAATAAAGCAACCACTAATCCGCCAAGAATTACACCTGACCAAAACTTATCGCTTTTTACTTTTTGACCGATAGCATCTATCGTTGCACGTAGATGCCCGCCGTCTTTTCTTGCATCAATAGCTTGATGTTGACCAACCCAACCCGGTAAGTCGCTTGGGGAAATATCAATAAGTATCGGGATTATATTCTTGTTCTGGATAAGAGATGCACCAAGCTCTTGCTGAACTGCTGGAGACGAACAAGATGCTTGTGTTGCAATAAAGAAGACCCATTGCGCCGATTTTAAGTTACTGAATATTTCATTAGTCCAATTAGCGCCAGGTTGAAGAGAAATGCTGGCTAAAAAGGGATCTGCGCCAACCTGATCTAATGCAGCATGTATTTGTTGCGCAATATTTTCGTCTTGTGTTGAGTAACTTATGAATACTTTGGACATGCACCCTCCTTGTTTTTAGAATATAACAGTTTATTTGGCAGAAAGCCGTAATTCTGATCTAGATAGATATCTACCTGGATCGCGTGCAGCTGTAGCCCAAGGTGCCATTTTCATTTAATAAAATCAAGAAGATAATCTGATGACTTTTTCTATTTGCAGCTGACAGATACAGAAATATACTCCAAGTATATTTAATAGTTATTAATATATGAATACAGTGGTGACTCACTCATCAAGTATTCTGATTTTCTGAACCCAAAGACCATGATATGGGTCCAGTTACCCCGTGATTTTTTCCGTGTAATCTGATTGTATTCAAAATCCGGGGCAGAACAACAGAAATTCTCCGGGATCCTGCACTAAAACCGGAAACGGTCATTTAGAATGTGTGACTGAAGAATCTGTCGATCGGGAACCAGACCTCGCTCCCATAATCCTTGAGTTTAATCTTTATCATTAGTTAATAGCGGAACAGGATCAACCGATCTGCTTTCCTGACGTTGCGGCACCGGGCATACTTTTTCTGCCATGACATAGGCAAAGGCAATAACGCGCGCAATGGTGACATATAATATCTGCGGGATTTCTTCGCCCAGTTCTATTCGGGACAGTACCTGTGCAAGGATGATATCCTCGTAGAGCGGGACATCATGTTCTTTTGCTATTTCGCGGATATAACGTGCAATTTCATTTTCCCCCTTGGCCGTTACCCTGGGCGCATTCCTGCCATCATACTGAAGTGCAACGGCTATATCTGCCTTATCGCTTTTACTCGTCATATCTGATCATCCAGGATATTATTTTCAATCAATGCGTCAATCGGCTCGGGGGCGCAGCCCTGGACACAGTTCAGATGTTCAATCTCAAGTCCGGCTTCTTCCAGGTCTTGTTGAAGTATTTGTAAATGCCGCTGAAATGTTTTTGTGGTTTTCTGCTGTTCTGTCCAGAACATGATCGACACCTGTTTCTGATGAATGGTTATTTTGCTGTCAACCTGCCCCAGGTTTTCGATGTTGAACGAGATCTGTATTGTCCAGCCGGGTGTCTCATCCTGCTGTTCATTATTCTCTTTCTGGTTCTGCTTTACTTTAAACCGGAACAGATCGAGGTTGTCTCCATTCCTGACGGGTATTTCAAATAGCCAGGAGGGCCTTTGCTCGGGCTCGGTATGGTTGTGCTGTATTAATTGATTTAATTGTATGCGGGACAATGATGAGTCGGCGTCTTTCAGGAGCTGGGTCAGTATTTTTGTCAGGCTATCCAGTCGTGCGAATTTCTCCGATGGTCTGATGCCTGTCTTCCCCGCAATGTGCCTGAAAGGCATGCCGTTGGGATAGAGGTAGGGTGCATCGGTTCTGTTTATCAGGTCGACAGGTGTCATGCCCCGTATTTCTGCTGTTGCCATTGTTGCCGGGCGGCCGCCGGGTAATCCGGGTGAGGCAATAATATGCATATTTGAGCCGGGTCGGTTTGGTGCGCCGCTGTTGGTGCCTTCAGTAGCCGTACTGTTACGGATACCTGGAATGGTTAATTCGGGGTTTCCTGTTTTTATTGTTGCGTTTGCAGTCGTACTGCCTGATCGCCCTGTTTGTGCGCCATTGCCCTGGTTCGTTTGTGTTGTAGCCGTATTGCCGTAGCGGGTAGTGATACCGGCCACAGGATTTATTGGTATGTTGCTGCCCGCCGGACGATTTACCGTGGTTGCGCCCGGAGGTAGTACGCCCTGCCTGCTAGTCACCGCTGCGGGTGTGGCCGGGTTTGTCTGTGCCCCGGGCCCGGGGAAAATACCTGCACGTGAATAGGTTGCTTTGCCCGCTGCCGAAACACGTGTTTCGGCAGTCTGTTGAGGTGTTCCCAATTGCTGCTGGATTGCCTTCTGTAATCTGAGCAGGCCGGCCTTGAAATCGGAGCCGAGTGTCAGATGATCGCTTCTGTTCTGGCTGGCCAGCCTGGGTTCAAGAAACAGGCCGGAATCCCGGATGGCCTTTTTTAAACCGGTAAAGGTATTCAATTCATTTTTATCAGGAAAGGACAGGTAGAGCTTCCTGACGGCCTGCATAACAGCGTCGGGGATCCGCATGGTCTGCCTTGGCTGGAGCAGTGCCTTTATATCACTCAATAATAATTCATGGGATTGTTGTTTTGGCAGTGAACTGCGAAGTGCTGCTTCAATCAGTTTGGCAAGGGCATCATTACGGATACCCTGAAGAACCGGTTTGTCACCTGAGGTAATGACTTCCAGTGCAAGCCGTTGGCCGATTTCCACCTCGGCATCAATTTGTGCCATGAGAAGTCTTGCGCCAATACGCAGGCTGACCAGGCCGCTTTCAACATTGGATGCCACCTGTGCATACAATAGCTGTCCGGTTTGCCAATTCTGTATTTCACCGGACGTTCGGGTAACCGTCAGCGATGGAAACAATGGGTTAGATGCGGATATTTCCATAGTACCTGTTTTATATGATGTCTGTTTTTACCCTGGTTATGTCTATGTGATCTTGTCGTTGCAGATGCCTGAAACGATGGGGCATCTATATTAGCGAACACCGAAGTACCATCACTATTCAGTATATTTGGTAATTCCGACTATTCTATTTAATAATATCGGCATATTTACTGCATAATTAAATATCATGAATACAAAAGAAAATACCGATTATCTCTGGTATACCCGTAACGACAATGGGGTAAAAGGCCCGTTTACTATTGGTATGATGCACCGGTTTGTCCTGGTTGGCCGTCTGAAGATGGATGATGAAATCAGCTCAGACAAAAAGGAATGGAGAACAGTGCGCGAAACCCCGGTTGTTATGCCGGAAGAAATGTGCAATATCGAGACCGAAAATGATCACCAACGCCTGTTGCAGGCCCAGTTGCGTGAGGATGAACGTGCAAAAGACAGGCGGCGTACTGAACTGGGTGAATTTCAGGGGAGGCGTGAAAAGACGGACCGAAGGCAGGCAGAAAGACTGAATGCCCGGGTTCACCGTGAGATCAGAAACCAGTCCCACGATACAATCATGAATAAACCCGGCAGTACCAGCCCGTTACCGTTTATTGTTTTTTTTGTATTGTTTGCCGTGATCATTTTTCTGGTGTTCTTTGTCTGGTTTAATGAGGGTGACAAAACGGTACAGATTTCTGACTGCGCCAGTAAACCGGCAGCGGGGGTTAACTGGAACCATTGCCAGATGCAGGGTATTCAGCTTTCCGGCGAGAATATCCAGGGCGCACACATGAACAATGCCAACCTCACAGGGGCAAATTTACAGAATACCAGGCTGATGCAATCTGATCTGGCTTATGCCAATCTCGGTATTGCCAACCTGCGCGAGGCCGACTTGTATGGTTCAATATTAAAAGGCGCCAACCTCAGCGGGGCAGATTTGAGACAGGCCAATTTTTCAAAAACCGACCTGTCATTTGCCGATCTTCGCAATGCCAATATCAAGGGTGCCGATTTCAAGGGGGCGCTGTTATCCAGAACAATCTGGGTAGACGGAACACTGTGTATGCCCGGGTCCATAGGGCGGTGCAGGCGGGCAGTAAAAAAATAGCTGTTCAATTGTGGATTCCAGGGTTTCTGCTGTCATCGTATGACGCTGTGTCTTTGCAACTTTGCACAGGCAATGGTGAAATTTCTGAAGTCTATTCAATCATTTCTGTTGTATAACGTGAAACCTTGATTGTGTCAGACCAGTAGTCCTTTGATAATCCGGCCTTCATCTTGAGATGGTTTAAAAAATCACGGGCATCGGGAAGTGATTCCCAGACAGAAGGCAGAAATGTTCCGCGCTTTCCGGCATCTTCCAGTATCAACCCGTCGATTCCCGGACGGATTTGTTCAATCAGGTCATCCTGACTGTTGAATTGCATTTCTTCAGCCGGGCCCAGGATGGAAACATGGATATCCAGCCGTTGCAGATCATGTTCGTTGACGGCAGGGAAACGCGGGTCCGAAAATGCTGCGGCAAAGGCATTGTCGGCAATATCGTCAATGAGGGGCTGGTATGCCTGTAGACTGCCGATGCAACCCCTGAGCTGGTGGTTGATTTCCAGCGTGACAAAACAGGCGTCATGAACAAGCAGCGCCTCGGGTACTTTGGAATGATCGCATTTCAGTGCCTTGTTATGTTCAAGCCCATGACGGATGGAGTCACGTGCAGTCTGTAGAATGACAGATTGGTATTCCTGATAGCTCATGTGTAAAAAAGATATGCGCCATAGCCAACAACCTCGTCACGTGGGCCGGCGGTATCGCCCGAGTTCCTCAGGTCGACAGTCCTGACCTTGAGGCCGTGTTGTTGTGCGGCCTTTAATAAGCCGTTAACGGGGTTGCGTCCACAGGCATCATCATACTGGATTTGTTCAGGCTGGAGTGCCTCAATGGCCTGTGATGTTTTCCGGTCCATTGCCTGTGCTGCCGGATAGTCATGGTAGTGACTCAGGTCCGAGCTGATAACGATCAGTGTTTCAGCACCGCCCCAAAGCCGTTCAAGTACCTCGCAGACTTCATCAGGCGAGGCATCACCGACAACGATCGGTACAAGTTTGAAGGAATCAAGCGTCAATTGCAGGAACGGCAACTGTACTTCAAGGCTGTGTTCCATGCTGTGCGCCTCGTCCAGATTTCGTACCTGTGGCAGTGAAAGAATTTCATCTATCGATTCCCGGTCCAGTTCAATTTCTCCCAGCGGGGTTGCGAAACAGTCGGCATTGCTGACAGCCAGACCCATCAGCGGGACACGGTGGCTTGGGCCCAGCAGGACAACACGTGAAACCTGATGGCTGATTTTTTCAAGGCAGCGATAGGCGCTGGCAGCAACCGGGCCGGAATAAACATAACCGGCATGCGGAACGATCATGGCCTTGGGTGATTCAGTGATCACGTCTGCGTGCTGAAGGTAACCCAGAACAGCAGATTTCAACTCCGAGGATTCACCCGGATAAAACATACCGGCAACGGCGGGCTGTCGAACAATCATTGTGCCTTACCTGGTTAAAACGTTTGTTGTCTGATTACTATAAAGTATAGGCCAAACACACAAAATTCAAGTCATAAGATCGCCACATAGAAATCATTTATTTCAACTGACTTGATAAATATAACGACAGGATCTATTTAATGGGTATGGATGAAAAAATTGAAGGCGGGCATGCCACAACCTACTGGCACATTCTTGAAGACGGCCGGGTGCAGTGCGATGTCTGTCCCCGGGAATGCAAGCTGCATGAAGGCCAGCGTGGTTTGTGTTTTGTCCGGGCATGTCAGGACAACGAAATTGTACTGACCACGTATGGCCGGTCGAGCGGGTTTTGCATCGATCCGATTGAAAAGAAACCACTCAATCATTTCCTGCCGGGAACGCCGGTTCTGTCGTTTGGCACGGCCGGTTGTAACCTGGCCTGCAAGTTTTGCCAGAACTGGGATATCAGCAAGTCCAGAGAAACCGATACACTCGCTGATCAGGCATCACCCGGGAAAATAGCCCGGGTGGCCGGGGAACTGGGTTGCCGTAGTGTGGCCTATACCTATAACGATCCGGTTATCTTTATGGAATATGCCATCGATATTGCACAGGCCTGCCGAGAGAAAGACATCAAATCAGTCGCCGTCACGGCCGGTTATATCAGTGCAGGTCCCCGTGAGGAATTTTTCAGCTATATGGATGCAGCCAATGTCGACCTGAAGGCATTTACCGATGATTTTTACTGGAAACTGACAGGCGGTCACCTGCAACCGGTACTGGAGACACTTGAATACATTAAACACGAAACAGACGTGTGGCTGGAACTCACAACCCTGTTAATACCGGGCAAGAATGACTCAGAGCAGGAATTACAGGAAATGACCCAATGGGTGGTGGACAAGCTCGGCCCGGACGTACCGATGCATTTCACCGCCTTTCACCCCGAATGGAAAATGATGAATATCCCGCCGACACCGCCAATAACCCTGACCCGCGCCCGGAAGATAGCCCTTGCCAGTGGTGTGCGGTATGTCTATACAGGAAACGTCCATGACAAGGAGGGTGAAAGCACTTACTGCCATCAATGCCACAATCGCCTGATCGGTCGTGACTGGTATGTCCTGTCAGACTGGAATCTCGATGAGCAGGGTTGCTGCAACCGGTGTGGTACGCGTTGTGCGGGGCTCTTTGAGCCACAGCCCGGTAAATGGGGCCCCAGACGCCAGCCGGTATACTTGCAGACTTATGCCTGAACGACCGGGTATCGAGTAAACATAATAAATATCAATACGTTATATGTGTGTTACACAGTCTGCCTGTACCCGCGTGAAATCCACCGTAAAAAGCACTAAATGATTCGGGAAAAAGACCGATGTAAAGATATGGAATAATAATCGGGAGCAAGTAATGAAGGATGTTCAGGGCCTGGTTGATCGAATCCAGGAGGATTACAGATCAGGCAAACTTCAGGTCCCCAGCCTGCCGGAAGTCGCCATCAAGGTTAATAAATACATCGGCGATCCGGATGCCAATATTGCCAGTATGGCCAAGGTCATTCAGATGGATCCGGCACTGGCAGCCAAACTTATTCAGGTCGCCAATAGCGCCATGTATGGTGGTCATGGTAATGCCGAGGATTGCCGGTCTGCGATTGCCCGTTTGGGCATGACCACAACCCGTAATCTTGTCATGAGCTTTGCATTGGGGAACAGTTTTCAAATTGGTTCAGCCATTGTCAGGGATATTGCCCGTGCAACCTGGAGCAAGAGCAGTGATGTCGCCGCTATCAGCTATATACTGGCGAAGGTGACCGTGGGTATCATACCGGACAAGGCACTGCTGGCCGGTCTGGTGCATAATATTGGCGCGATACCTATTTTGCGATATTCAGCGGAATTTCCTGACCTGAAAAAGGACCGGGAACTGATTACAAGGCTGATTGACAGACTTTCCCGAAAGCTGGGGAGTCTGGTACTCAAGCAATGGTCATTTGATGATGAGCTGGTCAACATCCCGACCCAGGTTTACAACCATAACTATGACCCGGACAAGGATGTCAGTTACCAGGATATTGTTATCATGGCGCATGTACACAGCCAGTTTGGCAAGGAAGGCCAGGCTGTACCCAACCTTGGTGATATAGCCTCATTCAGAAAACTGCCCATTTTTCAAACAGGCCCGGATGCCAGTATCGAGCTCCTTTATGAGGCAAGGGAAGAGGTCAACATGCTGACCGACATGCTGACTTCAGCGGCCTAGTTTAAAACTTTCTCATTCCAGCCAGATAGGCTAAACTCACACACCGTTTTTTATCTAAAGCCTGTGAGGATATAATGCCCCGGAAAAAAGCCCGTATTGGTGTGGTGACTGTATCCGATCGTGCCAGCAGGGGCGAGTATGAAGACCTGGGTGGCCCGGCCATTACTGAATGGCTTGGCAATGCGCTGTCATCGGAGTGGGAGGCCGTTGCGCGGGTTATCCCGGATGAACAGGCCCTGGTCGAGCAAACACTGAAAGAATTGTGTGATCAGCAAGATTGCTGCCTGGTGGTAACCACTGGTGGAACAGGCCCTGCAAAAAGGGACATCACTCCGGAGGCAACCGAGGCCGTTGCCGACAAGATAATGAACGGGTTCGGTGAGTTGATGCGTTCGGTCTCACTGCAATTTGTACCGACAGCCATCCTGTCACGTCAGACCGCGGTCATTCGCGGCAATAGTCTCATCGTTAATCTGCCCGGAAAACCTTCGGCCATTTCCGATTGCCTGAATGCCGTCTTCCCGGCCATACCTTATTGTATCGATCTTGTTGAAGGCCCTTTCCTTGAAACCAATCCGGACGTCATCAAGGTATTTCGTCCCAGACCAAAATGATCCCGTCGTGGCCATGAAACCACAACAGATCAGGCAGGGTGCCTGCTACAGCAATGGCAGTTTTGGTAATAACTGGACGGTCTGGCAGGTTGCCGATGTTCAGCCGGCCAGTAATGGCGATGTAATTCGCTACCGCGTCCTTGTTGGTGAAGACCGTAGAAAATATAAACAACTTCCACGCGATGAATTTGCCAGTCAGGTACACTATGAAGTTGTGCTGGTCGAAAATACCTGGCAAAAAATAGAATAACTTCCTGAAAACCAGTCCATGTAAACCTTTTCCCGGTTCATAACACTAATCAATATGTGAACCCCGTCTCCCTGTCAACCTTTTCCGGGTTCATGCGTTATGAGTGTTATGGCGCGGCTGAAGCCGCGGCCCGGTTTGTTATTTATAAACATTTGCTTGAGGTCAGGGTTATGGAAATTAAAGATAAAATAAAAGAAGTCACTATCCAGGGAAGAACGCACTATTTCACGCTGAACTGCCTGTTCATCGCCAGCCTGCTGGCAGTCACATTGTTGTTGGTGGCCTGCGGGGGCGGGGGTGGATCGGCCAGTGGGTCGGGTGATGTTCAAATCGGGCTGACAGATGCCAGGGGTGATTTCGCCAGCTATACGGTCGATGTATTGTCATTGACATTGACCCGGCAGAATGGGCAGGTGGTTGAGACACTACCAAACAAGACCCGCGTTGATTTTTCACAATATACCGATATGACAGAATTTCTGACAATAGCAACGGTGCCCGGTGGGGTCTACGTCAAGGGAACACTGACGCTGGATTACAGCAATGCAGATATCCAGGTCGAAGATGACAGTGGTAACGCGTTGAAGGTAAACAATCTTGTTGATGGCACGGGTACAACAGTGAGTCAGTTAAAGGTTTCTGTCAAGCTGCAAGGGCAGTCTCGCCTGTTGATAGCACCCGGTATTCCGGCACATCTCACCCTGGACTTTGATCTGAAACAGTCGAATTCCGTTGCCTTTGACAATAACAATGTTCCAACGGTGACGGTCTCACCCTTCCTGATTGCCGAGGTTAACGCAAAGACACCGAAGCAACATCGGGTTCGCGGACCACTCAAGGCCGTTGACGTGGCAACAAACAGTTTTGGAATTTATATCCATCCGTTCAGACAGCGGTTATCCAATGGTGTCAGACATTTCGGTGTGCTGAATGTGACGGCCGATAATAAAACGGTATATGAAATAAACGGGACAGGCTTTACAGGTTCTGCCGGTCTGGCCGAACTGGCCTTGCAGACCACACTGACGGCCGTGATTGTTAAAGGTGATATTCAGTTGAACCCGCGCAAGTTTGTTGCACGGGAAGTGTATGCCGGTTCCAGTGTGCCTGGTGGTACGCTCGATGTCGTTCGCGGAAGTGTCATGGCCAGAAATGGCAATACCCTGACGGTCAGGGGAGGGACATTGATCCGCACCGATGGTACGGCAATGTTCAGTGACAATATCACTGTTTTACTTGATGCAAGTACTGTCGTCAGTAAACAGCTGTCGGCAGCGCCCTTTGCGATTACAGATATATCTGTTGGCCAGAGAATTACTGTGTTTGGTACGGTATCGGCAGACCAACAGGGGCATTTTACACTGGATGCTGCCAACGGGCATGCACGCATGCATGTCTCTATAGCAAGAGGGACAGTGCTAGGGCTTTCCTCCACCCCGGGTAATCCACCATCCTATCCGTTTGTTCTTAATGTAGCCACAATCAATGGCCGGAATGCATCATTGTATGATTTCACCGGCACAGGGATAGATGCGGCCAATGATGCAAAACGGGATTTCTATGAAATTGATACCGGAAACCTGGATATAACGTTGTTTGCGGCAAACTCGAAGGTGGCGGTGGGTGGTTTTGTAACTTCGTTCGGATCTGCACCGGCCGATTTCACGGCAGTCACGATCGTATCTGCACCCTATTTTTAACAAAACAGCACTTCCAGCCCTGACTGAAACAGACCAGGTTAGTCCCTCTTTATGAGGGGCTTTTTTTATGGAGATGACCCATGATGGACTTTCTTTAAATTCGCCGCCATATGGCCGCTCCTGCGGATTCTTCGCTGCACCCAAAACAGGTATTTCAGGCAAATGGCGGGCGTAAATTCTGTATTGATTTATCTATCATCACGACGACCCGTTAACTTTATAAAGCAGATATAAATGTGAGGACATGAAACCGCGGTAGCCAGATCAAGACCGTCTGCCGCACGGACGCGGCAGCCGAGCTGCCATGGATGGCATGTTTTGCGTGTCTTTATCTGGCTACAGCGGTTTCAGGTCCGGATTGTCCATTTCATCTCAAAACATACTTGCCGCTTATGTTTCAACTATATTTGTTACAGGTTAACGGGGCGCCGTGATAAATTATATAACGAATGAGAAATGACAGCCTGGTTACGACAGGTCATCTTGTTGGTTGGTACCGAGGGGGAGACTCGAACTCCCAAGGTGTTGCCACCGGCGGATTTTGAATCCGCTGCGTCTACCAGTTCCGCCACCCCGGCATTGAAGATTAGCGACACAGTATAAAGAAATTTACAGACAGAGCCAATTTTATTCATTAAGGAATAACCCGTGAGGCAGGGATGCCCCCCTGTACCGAGCCGGGGCTCGTTCAAAGCTGTTTAAACTGCTAACATCCTTCGCCATGCGACGGCAGGATTTCCAGTTTGAATTACCCGAAGAGCTGATAGCCCAGTTTCCGGCCCGGCAACGGGCCGCCAGCCGCCTGTTATGTGTCAACCGGTCGGGTGGAGTGATTCAGGACAGAATGTTCAGGGATCTGCCCGGATTGATTCACGAGGGCGACTTGCTGGTTTTTAATAACACACGGGTTATTCCGGCCAGGTTGTTTGCACATAAGGAAACAGGTGGCAAGGTTGAGATACTGATAGAAAGGCTTGTGGATAATCACAATGCACTGGCCCATGTACGTGCCAGCAAGTCACCAAAGACAGGCGGCAAATTGTTGCTTGAAGATGAAACCGTGGTGCAGGTCAAGGGACGTGAGGGCGAACTTTTCCGGCTTGAGTTTGCATCGGAAGATTCACTGTTACAGCTTCTCGACAGACTGGGCCACATGCCATTGCCACCCTATATTCAGAGGCCGGACCGGCTTGAGGACAGGGAACGCTATCAAACGGTCTATTCCAGAATACCGGGTGCGGTGGCGGCACCGACTGCCGGCCTGCATTTTGATGATGAAATGTTGCAGTTGTTTGCAGATAAAGGCGTACAGCAGGATTTTGTGACCTTGCATGTAGGTGCAGGCACATTTCAGCCGGTCCGCGTTGATAATATCAGGGATCATCATATGCACAGTGAGTGGCTGAAAGTATCTGCCGGACTCTGTGATCGAATCAGGGATACCAGAAAGGCGGGTAGACGTATTATTGCCGTTGGCACAACGTCTGTCAGGGCACTTGAAACGGCGGCCCGAACCGGTGAGTTAAAGCCGTTTTCCGGTGATACGGATATATTTATCTACCCCGGTTATCTCTTTAATATAGTCGACGCCATGATAACCAATTTTCATTTACCCGAATCAACCCTGTTGATGCTCGTGTGTGCCTTTGCCGGTTATGAACATACGATGGAGGCCTATCACCATGCCGTTGAACAGCAGTACCGTTTTTTCAGCTATGGTGATGCGATGTTTATTGAAAGTGAAGGCAGAAATACAGGAGAATAAAAAACGGGTAATATCACTGCTGAGCCCTTAACCTGTAACGAATGTAGTTGAAATGTAAGCGACAAGTATGTTTTGCGCTGAATCGAGCAATCCGGATATGAAGCCGGTAAGCCGGATCAAGACACGCAAGACGGTCTTGATCAGGCTTACCGGTTCCATATCCTCACATTGATATGCGCTTCATGAAGTGAACGTGACAGCAGAAGGATAATTTCCAACTTTTACCTGATTTTAAATATGAAATTTAAATTACTAAAAACAGATGGCAGGGCCCGATGCGGGCAACTGGAATTTGATCGTGGCACGATCGAAACCCCGGCCTTCATGCCGGTTGGCACCTACGGTACGGTAAAAGGCATGAGGCCGGAAGAGGTGCGCGAAAGTGGTGCCGGGATTATTCTGGGCAATGCCTTTCATCTGATGCTACGTCCAGGTGTCGAGGTTATTCGTGTACACGGCGGCCTGCACGATTTTATGAACTGGCCGGGGCCGATATTGACCGATTCCGGTGGTTTTCAGGTATGGAGCCTGGGCAAGCTGCGCAACATCGCTGAGGAGGGCGTCACATTCAAATCACCGGTCGATGGCAGTACCATTTTCATGGGGCCGGAGGAATCCATGCAGGTTCAGCGTGAGCTGGGTTCTGATATCGTCATGGTGTTTGATGAATGCACACCGTACCCGGCCACTGAAAAGGAAACCATGGATTCCATGGCGTTATCCTTGCGATGGGCAAAGCGCAGTCGTGATGCGCACGGGGATAATCCATCGGCGCTATTCGGAATTGTACAGGGTGGAATGATTACAGATTATCGCAAGCGATCGCTACAGGGTCTGATGGATATCGGTTTTGAGGGTTATGCCCTTGGTGGCTTATCTGTAGGTGAGCCTAAAGAGGAACGTGAAAAAATCCTGACCGAGGTGGTACCGGAAATGCCGGATGACCAGCCGCGATATCTCATGGGGGTGGGAACGCCGGAGGATATCGTCGAGGCGGTCCGGCGTGGTATCGATATGTTTGACTGTGTCATGCCGACACGTAATGCACGAAATGGTTACCTGTTCACACGTCAGGGCGTGGTGAAGATAAGAAACAGCCGCTATGCCAGCGATACCGGCCCTCTTGATGAGCAATGTGGTTGTTATACCTGCCGGAACTATAGTCGCGCCTACCTCAAGCATCTTGATAAATGCGGTGAAATGCTGGGGGCGCATTTGAACACGGTGCATAATCTCCATTATTATCAGGATTTAATGACAGGACTGCGCCTGGCAATCGTGGACGGGGAACTGGATACCTTCGTTGAATCTTTTTATGCCGAACGGGGAAAAGAACGACCCGTGTAATTGCCGGTTATCATAATATATTGATAATCAACAAATTTAATTTTTTATCAGGGTTGAAAACTGAAAACAGGGTCGTCATCAACGGTAAATCGGTGCCCTTTATGAAAAATCCGTTTTCTATGTCATAATGTGCCTCGTTTGGAATCCGGCACACTGGTGACCTGCAATGAAAATTAAATAATCAATCAAGAAGTTAGGATAAAATCATGAGTCTCTTTATTTCTGAAGCTGTTGCTGCCCCGGCCGCTGGTGGTGGTCTGTCGCAAGGTGGGCTGGCAAGTTTTCTGCCTTTGATCATATTGTTTATCATCTTTTATTTTTTATTGATACGTCCCCAGAGCAAGCGTGCCAAGGAACAGAAGAACATGATTGCGAACCTGGCCAGGGGTGATGAGGTCATTACCAGTGGCGGCATCCTCGGAAGTATTTCCGAGCTTGATGACAGTTACATGACACTGAAGATTGCCGATGGCGTGGAAATAAAGGTCCAGCGTTCATCGATTTCCGCCCTTGTTCCCAAAGGCACGATCAAGAACAGTTAATAACGACTAAGAACAGGGCAGTTTTTCAATGTTGAATCAATATCCCGCCTGGAAGTACCTGCTGGTTATCGTTGTGCTGGCGACAGGTATGCTGTATGCCTTCCCGAATGTTTATGGCAAAGACCCCGCGCTGATTATTTCTCCTGTCAGGGCCAATCAAATGACCAGCAAAGAACTTGCCGTCATCAAGGGGGTACTGAAAAAAGAAAATATCCAGTATTCATCGATTGATCGGATCAGGGCAAAATTACTGATCCGTTTTCCCGACACGGAGAATCAGTTGAAGGCAACCGACCAGCTAGGCAAGTTACTGGAAGGACGATTCATTGTTGCCCAGAATCTGGCTCCCGCCACACCGGACTGGCTGCGTGCTATCAATGGCAGGCCCATGTCGCTCGGTCTTGATCTCCAGGGGGGCATCCACTTCCTGATGGAAGTGGATATGGATGCCGCCATCAAGAAAGAAAAGCAACGATTTGTTGGTGAAATAAAAACAACGTTGCGGGATAAAACCATCCGTCATGCAGGCGTCCGGCTCGAAAAGGAAATCATGATTCGCTTTCGCAGTACCAAAGAGCGGGCCAGGGCACTGGAATACCTGTCATCCAAAATACGTGAGCTCCAGTACACAGAGCTGGATAAGGGAGGTGACCCTTACCTGATGGCGGAGTTGAAGGATCAGTCAAAAATTGATGTACGCAAGGCGGCGTTGACACAGAATATCACCACGCTGAGAAACCGGGTCAATGAACTGGGTGTGGCTGAACCCGTGATCCAGCAAAACGGCGATCACCGAATTATTGTCCAGCTGCCAGGCGTACAGAACCCGGATAGAGCAAAAGATATACTGGGGGCCACTGCTACACTGGAAGTGCATCTGGTAGACGAACGCAACCCCAGCGTGCGGGACTTTGTCAACAAGGGACGGGCCCCGCCGGGAACACGCATTTACTATAAACGGGACGGCACGCCTGTATTACTGAGAAAGGAAGTGGTATTGACGGGTGAGAGCATTACTCACGCCTCATCCGGTTTTGATTCCCGCTCAAATGAACCATCTGTCACGATCAATCTTGATAGCCGCGGCGGAAACCGCTTTGATAACTTTACCAAGGACCATGTAAAGGATTCGCTGGCCGTTGTCTACATAGAAATCAAGGTAAAAACTCACAAGGTCAACGGTAAAATGGTCAAGGTCCGGAAAAAAATCGAGGAAGTGATCAATGTTGCCACGATACAGGAGCGACTGGGCAGACGTTTTCAGATTACCGGCATGGATTCACCCAATGAAGCACGCAACCTTGCGATTTTGTTAAGGGCAGGCGCATTGGCGGCACCCATTGAAATTATCGAGGAAAGGACCGTTGGCCCCAGCCTGGGTAAAGACAATATTAAACAGGGATTTAATTCCGTCATTATCGGTTTTGTCCTGGTACTGCTTTTTATGGCAGTTTATTACAAATTGTTTGGTATGATCGCCAACCTGGCGCTTTTCTTTAACCTGGTGATTGTTGTTGCACTGCTGTCTGTTATCCAGGCAACACTGACCATGCCCGGTATTGCCGGTATCGTCTTGACAGTGGGTATGGCAGTTGATGCCAATGTGTTGATATTTGAACGCATACGTGAGGAAATCCGGCTGGGTAACAGTCCACAGGCCAGTATCCATGCCGGTTACGAGAAGGCATTTGCAACCATTGCCGATGCAAACATCACAACATTAATAGCTGCCATTGTATTATTCAGTTTTGGCAGCGGCCCGATAAAGGGCTTTGCGGTTACCTTGTCGCTTGGCATACTGACATCCATGTTTACTGCGATTATGGGTACACGCGCAGCGATTAATTTGATCTACGGTGCTAAAAAAGTCAAAAAACTTTCCATATGATTCAGTATTAAGGATTACTCAGGAAATACCATGTTTAAAAATATTAAAGACAGCAATATTGATTTTATGTCAAAACGCAAGATTGCGATGATGTTTTCAGGCACGCTGTTACTGGTTTCTATCGTGTCTTTATTCATCAATGGACTGAATTTTGGTATCGATTTTACCGGAGGGACATTGGTCGAGGTTTCCTATCCATCCAGTGTCGATGTGGTGAAAATACAGAAGTCGCTGGCCAAGCGGGGTTTCAGTAGTGCAACGGCGATACATTTTGGTACCAGTAAGGATGTATTGATTCGGGTAGCACCGCGTCAAGGCGCGACACAAAATGACATCAGCAGCATGGTGATAAAGATACTGAAAGAAGGTGCTTCGGGTGTGGTTTTGCGTCGTAGTGAATACGTAGGGCCACAGATAGGCGATGAACTGACCGAGCAGGGTGGGCTGGCAATGTTGTATGCACTGATCGGTATCCTGGTTTACGTTACCTTGCGTTTTGAGTACCGTTTTTCTATTGGCTCAGTAACGGCGCTGGTACACGATGTCCTGATAACGCTCGGATTTTTCTCGATTACACAATCAGAATTTGATCTGACTGTACTGGCTGCATTGCTGGCGGTTATTGGATATTCCCTGAATGACACGATTGTTGTTTATGATCGTATCCGGGAAAATTTCAGAAAAATCCGTAAAGGATCATCCGTTGATGTTATCAATACCTCCATCAATCAGACCTTGTCCCGTACATTGGTCACCTCGCTAACGACATTGCTTGTGTTACTGGCCCTGTTTTTCATTGGCGGCAAGGTAATTCATGGTTTCTCTGTTGCACTGATCGTTGGCGTTGTTATCGGTACCTATTCATCCATTTATGTCGCCAGCACGGTGGCGTTAATGCTGGGTGTCAGCAAGGCAGACCTGATGCCGGTAAAGAAAGAAGGGGCCAAGCTGGAAGGGCCGTAGTCAATGTGTTAATCCGGCGTTGCCGAGACCTGGTTTTTGTTCAAGTTTCATTCTCAAGCGCAGGTTGTTCTCGGACGCAGCATGTTTGACCGCAGTTTTCTGACTGATTCGGTTTTCCTTGACCAGTTCATACAGGGTCTGATCAATTGATTGCATGCCGGTACCCGTGCTTTTCTCCAGGCTTTCTCTCAGGTCCCAGAATTCACCACGGCGTATCAGGTCCAGGGTTCTGGGTGTTGGCAAGAGAAGTTCATAGGCCAGTACGAGTTTGCCTTTTGAATCCGGGATAAGGCGCTGTGAAAGTACTGCATTGAAAGAGCTTGCCAGCATCGCCAGAATATGGTCGCGTTCATTCTCCGTGAACATATTCTGAATACGTTCAAATGTTTGTATCGTGCTGGCAGCATGTATTGTGGTCATGCATAAATGACCTGTTTCAGCAAATTCAAGTGCATTTTCAAGTGTTTGTCGGTCCCTGATCTCGCCGATCATCAATACATCGGGTGATTGCCGGACAACATTGAGTAATGCCTTTTCATAACTGTCGGTATCGATGCCGACTTCACGCTGGCTGACAACACTTTTGCCATGCGGGATGTCATATTCCATCGGGTCTTCAATTGTAATAATGTGTCCGAGGTCATGCATATTACGGTAATTGATCATGGCAGCCACTGAAGTCGATTTGCCTGCGCCTGAAGCACCCGAGACAATAATAAACCCGCTTTTGCTCATCGAGATATCTTTCAGGGCATCAGGAAGGCGGAGATCCTCGAAGTCGGGTATTTCTTTCGGGATAGAACGAATGGCCAGTGCGACCTCCCGTTTCTGCATGTAGACATTAATTCGAAAACGTCCCAGTTCGGGAAGACCGATACTGATATTGATTTCGTGTTCCAGGTTGAATTTTTCCATCTGATCACCAAGCAGGACAAGGTTAAGCATGGATTCGATCTGGTTACCGGTCAGTGGTTTTCTGTCCTCTCTCGGAATCAGGTTTCCCTGGACCCTGAAGGCAGGTGGTGTGCCCGCACAGAGTAATAAATCGCTCGCCTCCAGCATACGCATTTTTCGTAATAATTTTGAAAGATGTTCCATATCGTTACCTGCCCTGATGATCAATAAACCATAGAATCACCTGAAATGCGGGAAAAGGCAAGGGCCATGCATTTACCTGAATTTATGTGGTATTTTCAGGGGTGATTACCGGGTACTGAAGGTTGAGGCATGACTGACTTTCGCGACCGAGGGCCGCGCAGGCATAGTCAACACTATGTCGAGCAGCCCGACCAGGTGAAAGTCAAGCAGGGCGTGCCATTGGGCCGTCGCAGTAGAACGGTGATGAGAAACGCGGGCTAGCCTCTGCTTTGTCGATTGAAGGGTAGAATTTCAGCAACAGGCCCGGTATTTTTTTGTTCTTCCGAACCCACATGGATTATTTCAGAATTATCCGGAGGGGTAATTGCCATGATCTCAAATACATTCCGGGTGGATTCATAGCAATTCATGATAACCAGATCCTGCATACCATCAAGGACATCACGCATGACCATTTCCATGGCCTTTGTGCCAAGCGCAGGGTTTGGTTGATTTTTTTTGTACATCGGGTTTAATACCATCCGTTAATAGACAAGTTATTTGTTATGATTAATATATCGACCCGATGGCACACAATCTTGAATTAATTGATGGCCTGATTTATTATCAAAAAATATCGGTGCAAAGGTATTCTCAACTGAAAATATTATATTTATCAATTGTTAACAGTCTGGAATTGATGGGAAATATAAGAGAAAACATCCATTTTAAACGGCCGTAAACCGTAAAATGTGACTTGAGTCACTATTTCAGATGATGCGGCAAACAACCTGATTCTTCAGTGTCTTATGACAAATCGTTATTCAATGTCGATTTTTTCCGGTATGAAGTTCTGTATTCTTCTTAATACTGCGTGATGAATTTTGGGCGTTCCCGCGATGATATTACCGGTCTTGAGGTAGCTGTCATCACCCCTTAGGTTGGTTACTATTCCACCTGCTTCCTTTATTAGTAACACACCTGCGGCCATGTCCCATTCGCTGAGACCCATCTCCCAAAAACCATCCAGCCTGCCGGCAGCGACATACGCCAGGTCCAGTGACGCGGCACCGGCACGTCGTATGCCGGCGGTGTCCGGGAATAATGCCTTGAACATCTCCAGGTAGGCATCCAGATGCTCTTGTTGTTTGAACGGAAAGCCGGTACCCAGCAGGGCACCTTCCAGGTCTTTTTTCGGGCTGACACGGATTCGCCGGTTATTGAGCTGTGCCCCCGCGCCCCGGGATGCGGTGTACAGTTCCTGACGAACAGGGTCGTAAATAACGCCTTGCTCCAGCCGTCCTTTTTGTTTAAAGGCGATTGATACGGCAAATTGCGGAAACCCGCGTATATAATTTGTGGTGCCATCGAGCGGGTCAATAACCCAGCAAAATTCTTCCGAAGCACCCTGGGACCCGGTTTCCTCTGCCAGAATGCCATGGTCTGGGTAGGATTTTCTCAGGACAGATATAATTTCCTGCTCGGCCATCCTGTCCACGTCTGTAACAAAATCGTTACGGGCCTTGGATGTAACCGCGAGGGTATCCAGCCGGTCGGCATAGCGCATGATGATATTTCCGGCGTTTCGTGCAGCACGGACAGCAATGTTTAACATGGGGTGCATGAACAATAAGACCTGTGTGTAGTACAAAGGGAGCAGAAATAATAACAGATAACTGAAAAAATCGTAATTTGTTATGATGTCTTTCCCGATTAACTGATGGATACGGTTTTGTCATGTTGTCAAATATACGTATAGTTCTGGTAGAACCCAGTCATCCCGGTAATATCGGCGCCGCTGCCAGGGCCATGAAGAACATGGGGTTGCAGCAACTCTGCCTGGTTTCACCGGGAAAATATCCTGACCCGCAGGCGACGGCACGCGCTGCAGGTGCCGATGATGTGCTTGATTCAGCATCCGTGGTGGGTAGTCTGGGTGAGGCGGTTTCGGATTGCACCCTGGTATTCGGTGCAAGCGCACGATTGCGCTCCTTGAGTTGGCCGCAGATGGACCCGGGGCAGGCGGCCAGCAAAATAATTTCGACCAGTCAGTCTTCGCAGGTGGCAATGGTATTCGGTCGTGAACGGACCGGGCTCAGCAATGACGAGTTGCAACTCTGTCATTATCTGGTTCATATCCCTGCCAATGAGGCATTCAGTTCACTGAATCTGGCCGCTGCGGTTCAGGTGATCAGTTACGAGCTTTTTCTGTCAGAGAAAGTGGATGGGCAGCGTGGCCAGCAGGAAGAGAATGACCAGCCCGCGTTGCATGATGAGTTAGAACGCTATTACCGGCATCTGGAAGCGGTATTGATCGGTATTGATTTTCTTGATCCTGAACATCCCAGGAAACTGATGCGCCGTTTACGCAGGCTTTATAACCGCGCCCAGCCGGACCAGCAGGAAATAAATATACTCAGAGGCATTCTGACTGCGGTTGAAAAAAACAGGTCTGGCTAGCCCGCATTTCTCATCACCGTTCTACTGCGACGGCCCAATGGCACGCCCTGCT
>ENA-ORDP01000035-ORDP01000035.1-marine-sediment-metagenome-genome-assembly--contig:-NODE-35-length-74924-cov-4.112824_pt1 | contig 74924 bp, 66 predicted proteins | sample MGYA00248627_ERZ508539 | MGnify/ENA primary metagenome ERZ508539 (study PRJEB26208, sample SAMN05571518) | marine sediment metagenome | biome: deep sea; feature: Hydrothermal vent; material...
CGGTAACTGCGTCCTGCGTTACCCTACCGGCTACATCCGTGTAGCCGTCTCCCTGAGGGAGAGGGAGCTTATGTGTTGCGATGCTGTCATTAGATAGCGATCTGGACTGAACCGGGTAAATAATTATGTTTCTATTTTCAAAACCAAAAACGGTTAAAACCACTGCTTTTTCGGAATTTATTCGCAACGCGTCTTCCCGTGAGAAGAAGCGGGTGTATTCGGCGGTGATAAAAAAGTCAACTGAGCGGCAGCTTGATGTTATCCGCCGGGCGCATTTAGCCAAATAGTGCTGTTAAACAGGCTATCCCCGGGTTTTATCTGCCTTAGTTATGTCTATAATGAGTCTTAGTACACCCACTAAATGAAGGGTATTAAGGGAAATAATATTGAATGATACCGGGCTAAACGAAGCCGAAACCCGCGCCGAGCTGATTGACCCGGCCCTGGCTGCAGCCGGCTGGGGCAAGGTCGATGGCAGCCGGGTGCGGCGTGAGGTGATTGCACCGGGTCGCCTGATTGGTGGCGGCAGGCGCAGCAAGTCCGATATAGCGGACTATGTACTGGTCTATCGTGGCCAGAAGCTGGCGGTGATTGAGGCGAAGAAGGTCGGTCTGCCCGATACCGAAGGGCTGGCCCAGGCCAAACGCTATGCCACCAGCCTTCAGTCCCGTTTTGCTTATTCCACTAATGGTAAGGGGATCTACCGCGTTGATATGCAGACGGGGACGGAAGGTTATGTCACTGGCTACCCCACCCCGGATGGATTGTGGAACGAGACCTTTGCCAGCGCGAATAACTGGCGCGATCGTTTTGCGGATATTCCATTCGAAGACAGGGGTGGAAGCTGGGAGGCGCGTTACTACCAGCACAATGCGATTAACCAGACACTGGAAGCGATTGCCGAGGGCAAAGATCGTATCTTGCTGACACTGGCGACTGGCACGGGCAAGACCTTTATTGCTTTTCAGTTGGCGTGGAAGCTGTTTCACAGTCGCTGGAATCTGAAAGACTGGAAGCGTGATGATGCGTCAGGTCGACGCCCGCGCATCCTGTTTCTGGCTGACCGCAATATTCTTGCAGACCAGGCCTATAATTCCTTCTCGGCCTTTCCGGAAGATGCACTGGTAAGGATAGACCCTGACACCATCCGCAAGAAGGGCAGGGTACCGAAAAATGGCAGCATCTTCTTTACCATCTTCCAGACCTTTATGGCCGGGACGGATGCAGTCGGTAATCCAGCCCCAAGTTTTGGCGACTATCCCGCCGATTTTTTTGATTTCATCGTCATTGATGAGTGCCATCGAGGTGGTGCCAATGATGAAAGTAACTGGCGCGGTATTCTGGAATATTTTTCGCCCGCTGTGCAGCTGGGTCTGACCGCAACGCCGAAGCGCAAGGGTAATGTAGACACTTACGCTTACTTTGGTGAGCCGGTTTATATCTACTCGCTCAAGGAAGGGATTAATGATGGCTACCTGACGCCGTTCAGGGTGAAGCAGATAGCGACCACACTGGATGAATACACCTATACATCTGATGACACCCTGATTGAGGGTGAGCTTGAGGCCGACAAGCGTTATACCGAGGATGATTTCAACCGGGTGATCGAGATCAAAGAGCGTGAGGCGTATCGGGTAAAACTGTTCATGGGAATGATTAGCCAGCAAGAGAAGACGCTGGTTTTCTGTGCCACCCAGGAACACGCACTTGCTGTGCGCGATCTGATTAACCAGAACAAGGCCAGCAGCGACCCGAACTACTGTATACGCGTGACCGCCAATGATGGACAAGAAGGCGAGCGCTGGTTACGTGTGTTTCAGGATAACGAGAAGACCATCCCCACCATACTGACCACCTCACAGAAACTCTCAACCGGTGTGGATGCACGCAACGTGCGTAACATTGTGCTGATGCGCCCGGTGAAAACGATGATTGAGTTCAAGCAGATTGTCGGGCGAGGTACACGCCTGTTTGATGGCAAGGACTATTTCACCATTTACGATTTCGTCAAGGCCTATGAGCATTTCAGTGATCCGGAATGGGATGGTGATCCGTTAGAGCCCGAGACATGCGAACAGTGTGGTCACAGCCCCTGTATCTGCCTGAGAGAGCCGCCCCCACCGTGTTATACCTGTGGCCAGAGCCCCTGTGTCTGTGTAAAAGAGCCGGAGCCATGCCCCGACTGCGGTGAAGACCCCTGTATCTGCAAAAAGAAGGTCAAGGTAAAGATTAAACTGGCAGACGGTAAGGAACGCACCATTCAGCACATGACCGCGACCACCTTCTGGAGCCCTGATGGCACGCCCATATCGGCCGCCCAGTTTGTTGAAAGGCTGTATGGCGAACTGCCAGAGCTGTTCAGAGATGAGGATGAGCTGCGATTGCTATGGAGCAAACCCGATACCCGTAAAAAACTGTTGTCAGGTCTGGAAGAGAAAGGCTACGGCAAGGCACAACTGGCTGAAGTTAGCCGGGTGATTGATGCACAGAACAGTGATCTGTTTGATGTACTGGCCTATATCGCCTTTGCGCTGCCTACCATCACGCGTGAGATGCGGGTAGCCAGTCACAGGGAAGGTATTTTTCAACACTATTCAGACAAGCAGCAGGAATTTCTAAGCTTTGTGCTGAATCACTATATTACCCAGGGTGTTAGTGAGCTTGATCAGGACAAGCTGCCGAGCCTGTTGGAACTGAAATATCACTCTGTAGGGGATGCGGTGACAGCGCTGGGCAGTGTGGGTGAGATACGGGATGTATTTACAGGGTTTCAGGAGCATTTGTATTTGAGGGAAGAGTAGTGAAAGGTGTATGAAGTGTCGATATGATACTCAGAAATCAATGTCTAGATGGCAGTGATACAAGAAATTATTCAGTATGAGAATGATCTGTCTTGGCATGAAGTTGTGCCTAAGTAAATTCTATAAATATGGTATATGGCGCGCCCAAAGCCGGTTTGTTTGCTTATTGACACCTGGCTAATTGGCTAATTGGCTAATTGGCTAAGTATTGTTGATATAGCTGGTACTTATTGCTATTTTTGTGAGATTTTACCGTTTTGAGTGGCATTCGAGACAAATAGGCCACAACTTATTGAATAATAATAGAATATAGTGTAATTTTTCTCTTGCGAAATGATATAAACATACAAAATTTAGGTTGAAAAATGATTGCAGTTAACATATATATTAACTATAGTCCGGTTCCAGTGTGAAAGAAGATGAACTCAATGATAGATATACAGGCACCAAATTTACGGTTATACACTGTAAAGGAGCTATAGATAGCTATCGAGCAGCTTTGAAGAAAGTGGGTGCTAGACAGCAGAAGAAATTTACGACTGCAATAATTCTGCAGATTCAGCGGCTAGTTGACGGTGGCAGGATGACAAAAGAGAACTTTCCTCAAGAAGGTTATTTACCAAAAAGGAAAGGACAGCATAATGCAAAGAAATTTAATGCTCTCAAACGGATACCTATAAGAGGTTACTGTTGGCTGTCACAATGGCATAAAGATACGTATTTTATTAGTCATTACATATACAAGAAACGAAATAAACTTAATGAGAGTGATACCAATAGAGTTAGAACTAATTGGTCAAGAATTGAGGAGAATGGTGATGAATGCTAAATCTATGTTTTACCCTGAGAATAAAAATTTCAGTAATGCAGAGGAAAGAGCATTTGTACGTGAAGAATTAGTATATAACGTGACTGAAGATATTTTATTGACACTTGAGGATTTGGAGGTTAGTAAAAAAGAGCTTGCGCATCGCTTAGGAAAATCTCGTTCTTATGTTACACAGGTTTTAAGTGGCGCTCGTAATATGACACTGGGAAGTCTCTCTGATATATGTTTTGCATTAGGTGTAAAACCAAAGGTTAACATTGTGGTTGAACCTATATTGGATGATTTGGCCTTTGATTGGACAATGGAAAATGACGAATTAAAGGTTGAAGAATTAATTCAAAATTCCCAGAATATCTTTGATTGCAGAGATCGAAAGGAATGGAAGACCTTGGTTGCTTGATTATGGATGAATGTTTAAAGAGTGCTCAAGATTGCCTCCGTATTCAGTCTGTAAATTTAAAGGAAAGCAAAGTCTTTGTAAGGGATGATATTGATATTCTGACTATAGATAGAGACGAAACATCCTCTCAGAGTTTCAGATCTGTTGCCAAGATAAAAGAGATATCACTAACTGATTCGAAAGGGGAGAGTATTTGGGATTACCGTTTTGTTTATTCTGTTGGTTCGCGCCTTGTGTTATCTGAAGAGCTTGTTGAAAGTAAAAAGGACGACTGTAGTCCAATCGTGGAAATCATTGGTATCTTTGAGGCAAGGTATTTAACTAAGAAGCAGTTGAAGAAGGAAGAATTAAAAGCCTTCTCAGTTGATAACGTGGGCTATCATGTATGGCCATATTGGCGAGAGTACGTTCAGTCAACATGCGCGAGAATAGGATTTTCACCCGCATTTGAGGTACCTATGTATATTATTTCTCGGAAAGAAGAAAAGAGTGAAGAATAAAAAGAACTTCAAACTCAAACGATAGCCCGCACACGCAGGGCACATTAACCAGTGGGTATTACGCTCTGTAAATCGTCAAGTATTTGATATAAATGCAAATAACACGACAATCGATGGTCAGCCCAAGGCCGACATAAGCCCTCAAAAATGGAAATTTCACTGAAAAAGTAGTATCTTACGCGGTTCACTTTGTAGAAATGATGGGCTGTGATGCAGAAGCTGTATATCAAAACCTTTGGCTGCCAGATGAACGAGTACGATTCCTCCAAAATGGCGGATGTGCTGAATGTAGCACATGGTATGGAGATAACCGATACGCCGGAGCAGGCGGATGTGCTGTTGCTCAATACCTGTTCGATCCGTGAGAAGGCTCAGGAGAAGGTGTTTTCACTACTGGGTGTGTGGAAGGCTATCAAGGATAAACGTCCCGAGGTGATTATTGGTGTGGGTGGTTGTGTCGCCAGTCAGGAAGGTGCTGCGATACGTGACCGCGCGCCCTACGTAGATATGGTATTTGGTCCGCAGACCCTGCACCGGTTACCGGAAATGGTGGCGACGGTAAAACGTGAGCGTTCGGCCGTAATTGATATCAGTTTCCCGGAGATTGAAAAATTTGACCATCTGCCGCCACCGCGTGCCGATGGTGCCACCGCCTTTGTGTCGATTATGGAAGGCTGTAGCAAGTATTGTACGTTTTGTGTGGTGCCCTATACCCGTGGTGAGGAAGTCAGTCGTCCGTTTGACGATATTGTGGCTGAGGTGTCGCAACTGGCTGATCAGGGTGTACGTGAAATCAATCTGCTTGGGCAGAATGTGAATGCCTATTGTGGTAGCACCGATGATGGTGATGTGGCCGATCTGGCCTTGCTATTGAACTACCTGGCTGCGATCGACGGTATAGATCGACTGCGCTATACCACTTCGCATCCGGTGGAGATGACCGACAGTCTGATTCAGGCCTATAAAGAAGTACCGGAACTGGTCAGTCATTTGCACTTGCCGGTACAGAGTGGAGCTGACCGTATTCTGGCATTGATGAAACGCGGGCATCAGGTCGAACAGTATGAGCAGACCATCGCACGCCTGCGTGAAATACGCCCGGGTATTTCCATGTCATCGGATTTTATTATTGGCTTCCCCGGTGAGACTGATGCTGATTTTCAACAGACCATGGATTTGATTGAGCGGGTGGGTTTTGATCATTCGTTTAGTTTTATCTATAGTGCCCGCCCCGGTACGCCGGCTGCGAGTTTACCAGACGATGTACCGCTGGCGGTAAAGAAGGAACGGCTGGCGGTATTGCAGGCACGTATCCAGCAGATGACCGCTGCGATCAGTCAGTCAATGATAGGTACTACCCAGCGGGTGCTGGTTGAGCGTAAAGCCCGCAAGGGTGAAGGCGAGATTGCCGGGCGCTGTGAGAACAACCGTGTGGTTAACCTGCCCGGGTCAATTGATTTAACGGGTCAGTTTGTGGATGTGCGGATTACCGAGGCCTTTCCGAATTCGCTTAGAGGTGAGTTGCTTGATTCACAGACCCATGCTGCAAATGCTTGATTCCATGATAAAAAATGCTTGCAACCCAGTGTGTGGTCAGGCTGCCTTGCAGGCTGCCAGGGTCTCGGCCATACTGAAGTTGAAGCCTGCTGAACCGAGGTTGTAAGCCCAGCTTGAACGAACTCTCAAATACCTACGAGCTCACCCTCGAACCCGACGACAACCTGCGTCTTGCCAATTTGTGTGGTCAGTTTGACGAACATCTGCGTCAACTCGAACGACGTCTGGGTGTGGAAATAAACAACCGTGGCAACCAGTTTCAGGTGATCGGTGAAAAGCAATCGGCGCGCGCGGCCGGGCATCTGCTGGAAGAGCTGTTCGATGTGACACTGGAGGAGCAGTTATCACCGGAACGTGTGCACCTGTATTTGCAAGAGTCAGGCGTTGATCGCCTGGTAAAACAGGAGGCCAATGGTCAGGACCCGGTGGTTGAGCTGCGGCGCCATAAAATACGCGGCCGTGGTGATAACCAGATAAAATATCTGTGCCAGATTCTGCAAGGTGACCTGAGTTTTGGTATTGGCCCGGCCGGTACCGGTAAAACCTACCTTGCCGTAGCCTGTGCGGTGGCTGCGCTGGAGCAGGACAGGGTAAGACGTATTATTCTGGTTCGTCCGGCGGTGGAGGCCGGTGAGCGACTCGGGTTTTTGCCGGGTGATCTGGCTCAGAAGATTGATCCTTATTTAAGACCCTTGTTCGATGCGTTGTATGAAATGCTTGGCTTTGACCGGGTCAGTAAACTGATTGAACAAAATATTATTGAAGTAGCGCCATTGGCCTATATGCGTGGGCGTACTTTGAATGAGTCGTTTATTATTCTGGATGAAGCCCAGAATACTACGCGCGAACAAATGAAAATGTTTTTAACCCGTATAGGCTTTGGTTCCACTACCGTGGTGACCGGAGATATTACCCAGGTGGATTTGCCGTCCAGTCAGCAATCCGGTTTGCGCCATGTGATTGATGTACTGCAGCCGATTGACGATATCAGCTTTACTTTTTTTACGGCCAAAGATGTGGTGCGTCATCCTTTGGTGCAGCGTATCGTTAGTGCGTACGAACAGCATGACAAACAGTCGGATAAAAGTTGATGACCGTGCTGCTTGATATACAGCTCGTGTCTGAACATGATGATATACCTGGGCGTGAGGCTATGCAGCGCTGGCTGGATGCTGCGTTGCAAGACAGGCATCCGGATGCGGAGGTGGTGGTGCGCATTGTAGACGAACAGGAAAGCCACGATCTGAATCTGCAATATCGCGAGATGGATAAACCGACAAATGTGCTGTCTTTCCCGTTTGAAGTGCCTGCAGTCGTGCAGCCAGATATGGAACGTATATTGCTGGGTGATCTGGTAATCTGTGCCCCGGTTGTAGCCAGTGAAGCCATACAGCAGAGTAAAAATATTGAGGCACACTGGGCACATATATTGATACACGGTGCATTGCATTTGTGTGGTTACGATCATCAGAATGATGTTCAGGCCAATGAAATGGAAGCGCTGGAAACGAAAATTATTACCGGACTGGGTTTTGCGCCACCGTATGAAAGTGAATCGCAGGCATCGGCATGAATTAAATACCTGGTGGAAGATAGCGTAAAAACCTTTTAGTTCCTTCTCCCTGGGGGAGAGGGGATTATCATAGATAATATCCCGTAAGCAACAAGGAGATAACAACCCCCATATGAGTGACGACGAACATAGTACCAACGGTTCCGGGAACCGTAGCTGGCTGGATCGATTGAGTCAGGTCTTGCAAGGCGACCCCCGGGACCGGGGAGAATTACTCACCCTGCTACGTGATGCGCAGCATCGTGGTCTATTTGGTGCCGATGCGCTAAGCATGATCGAAGGCGTGCTGCAGGTATCCGAAATGCAGGTGCGCGACATCATGGTGCCGCGTTCCCGTATGGTGGTACTGCAGCGGGATGCGAAACCCGACGAGATGCTACCGGCGATCATCAGTTCCGGCCATTCGCGTTTTCCGGTAATCGGTGACAGCCGTGATGAGGTGATTGGTATTCTGCTAGCAAAAGATCTGCTGCGCGCCTATGCAGAAGACAGTACTGAACGCTTCAGGGTTAAGGAGTACCTGCGCTCGCCGGTGTTTGTGCCGGAAAGTAAGCGACTGAATGTATTGCTCAAGGAATTCAGGGCCAATCGTAATCACATGGCGGTAGTCGTGAATGAATATGGTGGTGTGGCCGGCATGATCACCATTGAAGATGTGATTGAACAGATTGTCGGCGAGATCGAGGATGAACATGATGTAGACGAAGGCAGCTACATACTCGAACATGATGGTCAGTTCACGGTAAAGGCCGCTACGCCAGTCGAAGACATTAATGAAGCCCTGAAAACCCGTTTCGATGCAGAAGAGGCCGACACCATAGGCGGTGTGGTGATGAATGCCTTTGGGCATATGCCGAAGCGTGAAGAGTCTATTCTGATTGAGGGGTTAAGGTTCACTGTTTTACGCTCGGATAACCGCAGGATTTATCTGTTGCGCATCAGTCGTGAAGAGGAAGATTTAAATAACAGGGAAGGTGTGTGAGTCCAGCGTTCAGGTGGTTTCATCAGGATGTAAGCAGCAGGTATACTGGTTTACTGTGTTTGTTTGCCGGCCTGTTGTTGCCTTTTGCGTTTGCGCCGGTCGGAATCGGCCTCCTGGCAGTGCCGTTACTGGCATGGCTTTTTTTTGCATGGTCTGACGCAAGCCCGCGTCAGGCGTTTCGTTATGGTTTTCTGTTTGGTTTAGGTCAGTTCACTGCCGGGGTGTACTGGATCTATCACAGCCTGTACGAGTTTGGCCATATCCCTACACCGGTGTCCATGCTGCTGGTTGTGGTACTGGCTGCCGGGCTTGCGCTGTACCCGGCGGCAGCCGGCTATCTTGCGAACCGTATCAGTTTATCTGCGCCATCCATGCGTCTGCTGGCGATCTATCCAGCCAGCTGGTTGTTGATGGAGTGGTTGCGTGGTTTTGTGCTGACCGGTTTCCCGTGGCTGAATCTGGGTGCGTCACAAACCGATACCCTGCTGGCTGGCTGGATGCCAGTAGTCGGCGAGTATGGGGTAACGCTATTGCTGGGTGTTAGTGCCGGGGCGCTGGTGAGTCTGTTCCGGTTTCGATCCGGTTATCGATGGCCTGTTGCCGTGACATTGTTATCAGCGCTGTGGATTAGCGGCTGGGTTCTACAGCAACAGAACTGGACCGAAACATCCGCTTCGTTGTCGGTCAGCCTGGTGCAGGGCAATACCCCGCAGGAGCTCAAGTGGGACCCTGATGCACGCACAAAAATTCTGAACAGCTATCTGATTCTGTCTGAAGAGGTATGGAAACGTGATCTGGTTATCTGGCCCGAGACCGCGATTCCCGCCTTTGCGCAAGATATCGAAAAATTTACACAGGGCTTGTCCGGGCTAACAAAGCTGACCGGGAGTGATTTGATTACCGGTATACCGATGGTTGAAAAGGGTCGATATTACAATGCCATTATTACGCTGGGTAGTGAAAGTGGGCGCTACTACAAACGTCACCTGGTGCCCTTTGGTGAATATATCCCGCTGGGTTCGGCTTTTGGTAGTTTGCTGGATCTGTTGCATGTACCGATGTCAGATTTTTCCACCGGGCGTTTGGATCAGCCGCCTTTGAAGGTAGCGGGCCAGTTGGCCGGGCTGAGTATCTGTTATGAGATCGCCTTTTCATCGGTGATTCGGGCGCAATTACCGCAGGCAGGGTTTCTGGTCAACCTGAGCAATAACGCCTGGTTTGGTGATTCGATCGCACCACACCAGATATTACAGTTGTCGCGCGTACGGGCGATGGAAACCGGTCGCGCTGTGCTCAGCAGTACCAATGATGGCATCACGGCAGTGGTGGATCATCGGGGTCAGATACAGGCGCAGGCGCCGCAGTTTATCGGCACGGTATTGAATGCGGAGGTGCTGGTGCAGACAGGTGCTACTCCCTTTGTGCGCTGGGGGGAATGGCCGGTGATTATTTTTGCTATCCTGTTGCTGGTGGCAGGATTTGTACGGTCCTGTTATCAGGAAAATCAGCCTGAAGAGAAAACCCGGGGTTAACTAAGATCGCCACCCTCGTTCCCACGCTCTGCGTGGGAACCAGAAACAGGTTTCTACGCAGGGATGAGAATCAGAAAAAGCGTTCCATTGTTCATCCGGCGCAATGCCCTGTGGTTATTGCGCCCTACGTTCATAATCATAACTGATTATAAGTACTAATCCTCTTTCGACACCCGGCTGAAGACACTTTTATGACACTTGGGACATGGCGGAATATGCGCACTGTGCCTGAAATGGAGTTTCTCGCCACAGTTATCACAGACCAGCGTGCCCGGGCTGGTAATCTCACCGGTACTGTAATGGCTGGCTTGCTCAGCGAGTTCCGATAAGTTATCCAGTTCGACCCGGGTGCGATCGGCAACCGACATAAACATATCGAGTAGCGTCCATTCGACCAGCTCCAGGTCCATATGCAGCCAGTCGGCGAGCTCCTTGCGGGTGCGCTGGAAGTAGGTTCCGGCATCCTGCAGATCACGTTGCAGAAAATCACTCGCGCGTTGTGCCTCTTCACGGGTGTACTCCCCCATTTCTACGACGGTATCAACGGCGTATTTCAGCGCCTTGACCAGTGTTTCTCCGCTTTCCTGCCCACGTTCTATCACCTCATGGGCCTTTTCCATCAGGGTGTCATAGAGTTGGGTTAAACGTTGTGGGTCATGGTTGTCTGGCATTTTATTACCCTCATCAAGTGGTTTTGGCTTCCTGTTTTAATTATGGCAGCAAATATAAAAAAAATACTGATTCGGCTCAAGTATCTTGTAATCGTGGACGCGAGATCATTATTCAGTAAGATCCGGCTGTTTTGGCCACTAAAGCATCTCCCGGTGCTTCATGAAGCTGGCCTGTTAGGGTATCCTTACGGGCTTGTTCAGGTCTAACCAAAGGGTACGTAAAATCATGCAGGAGCAGTATGATCCCGCCTCGATAGAGGCACAGGTGCAGTCACAGTGGGAAAACCAGGCGCGTTTTCAGGTTGATGAGAGCAGCGATCGGCCCAAGTTTTATTGCCTGTCCATGTTTCCGTACCCCAGTGGTCGTCTGCATATGGGGCATGTGCGTAACTACAGTCTCGGTGATGTGATTACCCGCTATCGTATGATGCAGGGTTACAACGTACTGCAGCCTATGGGTTGGGATGCGTTTGGCCTGCCAGCCGAAAATGCGGCGCTGAAAAACAATACTGCTCCGGCCAAATGGACCTACGAAAATATTGATTACATGCGTGACCAGCTCAAGCGACTGGGTTTTGGTTACGACTGGTCACGCGAGATAGCCACCTGTAACCCGTCTTACTATAAATGGGAGCAATGGCTGTTTACCCGTTTGCTGAAAAAGGGCCTGGTCTATAAAAAAACCGCCCCGGTTAACTGGTGCCCGCATGATCTGACTGTGCTGGCCAACGAGCAGGTTATTGATGGCTGCTGCTGGCGTTGTGATACCCCGGTCGAGAAGCGTGAGATCCCGCAGTGGTTTATGAAGATCACCGACTATGCAGACGAGTTGCTGGAGCAACTGGAGCAGCTGGATGAATGGCCGGATGCGGTACGTACCATGCAGGCCAACTGGATTGGTCGCTCGCGTGGTGTCGAGGTCGATTTTCAGCTTGATGATACGGATGACAAGCTGACCGTATTTACCACACGACCAGATACCCTGATGGGCGTCAGTTATGTCGCGGTGGCGGCTGAACACCCGCTGGCACACGCTGCTGCGAAAGATAATGCCGAGCTGGCCACATTCCTTGACGACTGCCGGCAAATGGAAACCGCTGAAGCGGCTATGGAAACCATGGAGAAAAAAGGCCTGCCTACCGGTCGCCAGGTAATCCACCCGATCACCGGCGAGCGGGTGCCGGTTTGGGTGGCTAACTTCGTGTTGATGTCCTACGGCACCGGTGCGGTGATGGCTGTACCGGCGCATGATCAGCGTGATTTTGAATTTGCGCAGAAATATGGATTGTCGATCAAGCAAGTAGTCTATCCGGCTGATGGTTCTGATGCATCGGTGGGTCAGGCTGCCTTTACCGAAAAAGGTGTACTCAAAAATTCAGGTGAATTCGATGGCCTGACTTCGGAGCTTGCATTTGATGCAATAGCGGCCTTTTTGCAAAAACAGGGCAAAGGCAAGGAACATATCAACTACCGCCTGCGCGACTGGGGTGTATCGCGCCAGCGCTACTGGGGTACACCGATACCGGTGATTAATTGCGAGAAATGTGGTTCGGTGCCAGTGCCAGAGCAGGATCTGCCGGTGGTGCTGCCAGTGGATGTTGAATTTGGAGGCGTTGGTTCACCGATTAAAAAAATGCCATCTTTTTATCACACCACATGCCCGGAGTGTGGTGGAAAAGCAGAACGTGAGACCGATACGTTTGATACCTTTTTTGAGTCATCCTGGTATTTTGCGCGCTATGCCTGTCGTGATAATGATCAGGCCATGCTGGATGAGCGCGCCAGTTACTGGCTGCCGGTCGATCAGTATATCGGTGGTATAGAACATGCGATTCTGCATTTGCTGTATGCACGATTTTTTAACAAGCTGATGCGTGACGAAGGGATGTTGACGACAGACGAACCGTTCAAACGACTGCTGACTCAGGGCATGGTACTTAAGGATGGTTCCAAGATGTCCAAGTCCAAGGGCAATACCGTTGACCCACAGAGTTTGATTGATCGTTATGGCGCAGATACGGTACGTTTGTTTGTGATGTTTGCTGCACCACCGGAACAGTCACTGGAATGGTCGGACAGTGGTGTAGAAGGGGCCTACCGTTTTCTTAAGCGGGTCTGGAGCCATGCCAGCGCATCTGCGGATCTTGTAAAATCGGTACAGGGACAGCCACAACCTGAATGGTCGAGTGAGCAGGCACAGCTACGGCAGGAAATACACGGCCTGCTGAAACAGGCACTGCATGACTACGAACGTTATCAGTTCAACACCATCGTGTCGGCGTGCATGAAAATGATGAATAGCCTGGCGCCGATTCAGGGAGAGAAGCAGGCGCATGTATTAGCAGAGGCCTACCGGATTCTGCTGTGTCTGCTGGCACCGATTGCGCCACATATGACGCAGGTATTGTGGCAGGCGTTTGGTTTTGGAGATGATATCCTGGCCAGTGACTGGCCACAGGTGGACGAGCATGCCCTGATCAGTGATGAGGTCAAGCTGGTGATCCAGGTTAATGGCAAACTGCGTGGCCATATTACGGTTGCAGCAGATAGTGACAAGGATACAATCATGGAACTGGCACAAACTGAATCCAATGTGGCCCGGTTTATTGAGGGCATGACGGTGCGCAAGGTGATCGTGGTACCGGGTAAACTGGTTAATATCGTAGCCAACTGAGGCGAAGGCATGTACAGACCTGTTATAAATATAAATCGATTGTGGCAACCCATACTGAGCTTGCTGCTGGTCAGCTCACTGGTTGCCTGTGGCTATCATTTGCGCGGCGCGGTAACACTGCCACCCGAAATGCAAACCACCTGGATACAGGGCAGTAGCAGTAGCTCACTGGTGCGCGATTTACGCCGCAACCTGATGGCATCAAAAATAAAGGTGGTCAGCGAGAAGACCGAGGGTGCCGCAACCTTGTCTATCACGCGCGATACTATCAGTCGCCGCATACTGTCTATCGGCAGTGATGGCAAGGCGCGTGAATTTATGCTGCTGTACGAGGTGGATTATCAGCTAAAGGGTGCCGATGGCAAACCCGTGCATGACCTGCAAAAGGTTCGTTTGCAACGCAGTTATCTGTATGACCCGAATGACGTACTGGCTGCCGGTCAGGAAGATGCGACCTTGCGACGTGAAATGGTGCGTGACATGGCCGGTTTGATACTGCGCCGTTTGTCTGCACAGGCCTCCTGATTTTGCAGCTGCGTGTAGAACAGCTGGAAGCGCACCTGCAACGCCAGATGGCGTCGATCTATCTGATCAGTGGTGACGAGCCGTTACAACTTCAGGAAGCCACCGACGCGGTACGTGCGCGAGCGCGTGAAAACGGGTTTGAAGAACGTATTGTTTTCGAAGTTGACAGGTTCTTTGACTGGAACAGCCTGATGCAGGAAGCCGATGCGATGTCACTGTTCGGTGAACGCAAGATCCTGGAGCTGCGACTGCCGACCGGCAAGCCCGGCGAAGGCGCCAAAATCCTGACCGAATACGCATCGCGCGCACCGGATGACCGGGTGTTATTGATCACCTGCGGCAAGATTGATCAAGGCGGCCAAAAAACCAAGTGGTACAAGGCGCTCGCTTCCGCTGGTGTGACCGTAGCGGTATGGCCTAAGGAACCGAATGAACTGGCGGACTGGATTGGTAGCCGTATGCGCCGTGCCGGACTGGAACCGACGCCGGGCGCCGTGAGCCTGCTGGTAGAACGGGTAGAAGGTAATATGCTGGCGGCACGGCAGGAGATAGACAAGATTGCGCTGTTACACAGTAGCGGGCGTATAGACGAAGACATAATTGCAGAAGTGGTGTCAGACAGTGCCCGCTTTAACCTGTTTGGCATGGTAGACGTGGTGTTAGCCGGTGAGCTGGAACGGGTGCTGCGTATGCTGAACGGATTACAGGGTGAAGGTGTCGAACCCGTACTGATCAACTGGGCGTTGTCACGGGAATTACGCACCCTGATTACCTTGCTGCAAGAGGCAAAAGCAGGTCGGAAACCGGCCGAGCTGTTTCGCGCTTACCGTATTTGGGATAAACGCCAGCCGATCATGCGTGCCGCGTTAAGGCGTCACCGGGTACCGGCCTTGATGGACATGTTGCGGCATTCGGCACGGATTGACCGCATCATAAAAGGGCGTGCTACAGGCAAGGTCTGGGATGAACTGGTACAATTAGCAGTAGAAATGGCTGGTGGCCGGAATTATCGGCTGGTTTAGCTATAAATACTATATATAACAGAGCATTAGATGAGCGCAACAGCAGACAAAATCGAAACAGACGTGCAGGCCTATATGGTACAGCTGGGTAGCCAGGCGCGTAGTGCCGCGCGGGTACTGGCGGCGGCGTCACCGGCTGCCAAAAATAAGGCGCTGCTGCAAATGGCCGATGCAATTGAGGCCTCAGCCGAGCAACTGGTTGCCGCGAACAAAAAGGATCTGGAAGCAGGGCGCAAGAATGGCCTGAGTGATGCATTACTGGATCGTCTGGAATTGACGCCAGCACGTATCGAGGCGATGGCAACAGGCTTGCGTCAGGTTGCCGGCCTGCCGGACCCGGTTGGTGAGATTAGCGATATGGCCTTTCAGGACAGTGGCCTGCAAATTGGCCGCATGCGAGTGCCGCTCGGGGTGATAGGCATCATTTACGAATCACGTCCGAATGTGACTGCGGATGCGGCAGCGCTGTGCCTGAAATCAGGCAATGCGGCGATTTTACGCGGTGGCTCCGAGGCGATTCATTCTAACCGTGCGATAGCGATTTGTATCCAGGACGGTCTGGCTGCAGCCGACTTGCCGGTGCAGGCAATACAGGTGGTCGAAACCACTGACCGTGCAGCGGTAGGGCAGATGATCACCATGCCGGAGTACGTCGATGTCATTATTCCGCGTGGTGGCAAGGGCCTGATCGAACGTATCAGTCAGGAAGCACGCGTACCGGTTATTAAACATCTGGATGGCATTTGCCACGTTTACATTGATGAGTTTGCTGATCGAGACAAGGCTGTGCGGGTCAGTTTTAACGCCAAGACCCAGCGTTACGGCACCTGCAACACACTTGAGACCCTGCTGGTGCATCAGGACGTTGCGGCAGACATATTGCCGGAATTATTCGAGCAATATCGACAGGCCGGAGTCGAATTACGTGGCTGCCAACGCAGCTGTGAACTGGATAGCGCGATTAGTAAAGCGACAGAAGAAGACTGGGATACCGAGTATCTGGCACCGGTGTTGTCTATCCGTATCGTCGACAACCTGGATCAGGCGATTGACCATATTGAATTACATGGTTCACATCATACCGATGCGATTATTACAGAAAATCTGCACAACAGTCAGCGCTTTCTGCGTGAGGTCGATTCCAGCTCAGTGATGGTTAATGCTTCCACCCGTTTTGCAGATGGTTTTGAATACGGGCTGGGTGCCGAAATCGGTATCAGCACGGACAAGTTGCATGCACGGGGCCCGGTTGGACTGGAAGGCCTGACTTCGCTGAAATATATCGTCATTGGCGATGGTCATACACGTAGCTGATCGGGCACACTTACCTTAATATGATTGGACTCTTTGGCGGCACATTTGACCCGGTACATTACGGGCATTTACGTCCGGCACTGGAAATATATTCAGCACTGAAGCTGGACGAGATGCGCTTTATCCCGGCCGCGCAGCCGCCGCATCGTCAGACACCACAGGCCAGTGCGAGTCAGCGGCGTGACATGCTGGAGCTGGCACTGGCTGATCAACCCGGTTTTGTACTGGATGATCGTGAACTCAGGCGTGCAGGGCCGTCGTACATGATCGATACGCTTATCTCACTGCGTGCCGATCTGGGACCTGCCCGTCCCATGTGTCTGGTACTGGGGCTGGATGCATTTGCGGGTCTGGAATCCTGGCATCGTTGGCAGGAACTGCTGGACCTTGCGCATATCGTGATTGCACAGCGGCCTGCACTGGATCAGGGGTTAGCGGAGACGCAGATAGAACTATCGGAAAAGCTGCAAGGTTTGCTGAGTGAGCATCTCACCGAACAACCCGATCAGCTTGAAGCACAACCATCGGGTAGCCTGTATCGGTTAACGGTTACACAGCTGGCGATATCGGCAAGTATGATACGGACGGCCTGCGAAAAGGGTAAAAGCTGTCGTTACCTGTTGCCGGAAGCGGTGTACCAGTACATTCAGCGTACCGGATTGTATCAATCACCTGAATAAATCATAGTAGTAACATCAAAGTGGAAAATTAAGCATGCTAGATACCAAACAACTCAAGACCCTGGTCGTTGACGCGATTGAAGAAATGAAAGGCAACGATATTCATGTGATTGATGTCAGTGTCAAAAGCTCTTTCACCGATAATATGGTGATAGCCAGCGGCACCTCAACGCGCCATGTTAAATCGATCAGCGAGAACGTGGCCATGAAGGCCAAAAAAGCCGGTATGCACCCGCTGGGTGTTGAAGGTGAACAGATGGGCGACTGGGTGCTGGTGGATCTGGGTGATGTCGTGGTTCATGTCATGTTGCCGGACGTCAGAGACTTTTACGGCCTGGAAAAACTCTGGAGCGTGTCACCCGGGGACAGGGCAGGCAGCGGCGAATCCTGAGTTAACCCGGGCTGGCCTTGATGCATATCCACCTGATAGCGGTAGGCCAGCGTATGCCGAAATGGGTGCAGGCAGGTTATACCGAATACGCTGAGCGTATGCCACCTGAATGCAAGCTGCACCTGGTCGAAATTCCGGCAATCAAACGCACACGCAATGCCGATCTGGCACGTATTACCGAGCAGGAAGGTCAACGTATACTGGATGCGATCCCGTCGGACTGTCATGTCATCACGCTGGAGATCAATGGCGCCAGCTGGGACACACTCAAGCTCTCAAAAAACATGGATAACTGGTTGCATGGCGGGCGGGATGTTGCATTGCTGGTGGGTGGACCTGAGGGGCTGTCGGCAGCCTGCCACCAGCGCGCCGATCAACACTGGTCATTGTCGGCATTGACCCTGCCGCATCCATTGGTACGTATCGTTCTGGCCGAACAGGTCTATCGTGCCTGGACTGTTCTGAAAAACCATCCCTACCATCGGTAAATGAAAGACATGGACGATTTTCTCTATCTGGCCTCACAGTCACCACGGCGTCGGCAATTGCTGGATCAGATACAGGTTTCCTATCAGGTACTGGCGATCGATATTGAAGAGGCTGTTTTACCAGAAGAAACGGCCGAGGCCTATGTGCAGCGCGTCGCGCTGGATAAGGCCCTGGCCGGCCTGCTGTTACGTACACAGGATAAACTGGTGCTGGCAGCGGATACCGAGGTAGTGCTGGAAGGGAAGGTGCTGGGTAAGCCGTCTGATCAGGCGCATGCGCAGGAGATACTGCGATCTCTGTCCGGACGTGATCATCAGGTGCTTAGTGCCGTAGCTATCCATGATGGTGAAAGGCATCAGATAAGGCTTAGTCGTAATATCGTATATTTTCGTGACCTTTCCACAACCGAAATTAACCGTTATTGGAGTAGTGGCGAGCCGCATGGTAAGGCCGGAGCCTATGCGATTCAGGGCCTGGGTGCCGCGTTTATCAAAAGACTGGAGGGGAGTTATTCGTCAGTAATGGGCTTGCCTTTATACGAAACGGCTGCATTACTGGCCGAATTTGGCTGGAACATCGTGTAATATAAAATTATGCGGCTTAACGCACGAAACCACTTAAAAAATGCGTTAATAATATAAAACCCTTTAAGAAAAATAATACAGGTGCAGATAGCTAGTCTGTGGATAAACTATTATGAATGAAGAGATCCTGGTCAACATTACCCCACGTGAAACACGTGTGGCGTTGGTAGAAAACGGCGTACTACAGGAAGTGCTGATCGAACGCACCCGGCGTAGAGGGCTGGTCGGGAACATCTATAAAGGCAAGGTGTCCCGGGTGCTACCGGGCATGCAAGCGGCATTCATTGAGATAGGGCTGGACAGAGCTGCTTTTTTACATGCATCGGATGTAGCGAGTCGCACGGTGAATGAAGAAAGTGAACCTGGCGAAAAGAGTCACCAGAACGACAGTATTACAGACCTGCTGCATGAGGGCCAGGAGATCATTGTTCAGGTTATAAAGGATCCGTTGGGTAGCAAAGGCGCACGATTGACTACCTATATCACAGTACCTTCGCGCTATCTGGTGCTACTGGCGGATGAAAGTAATATCGGGGTATCGACGAAGATTGAAGATGAACAGGAGCGCAAGCGCCTCAAGTCGATTATTGGCAGTCTGACAGATGAAGGTCGCAGCAATGGCTATATCGTACGCACTGTTGCCGAAGATGTTGATGAACAGTCCCTGCTGGCAGATCGTGAATACCTGTCCAAGTTATGGTCATCTATTATCGAGCAAATGAAAACCACCAAACCGGGCCAGCTGGTCTATGGAGATTTACCGCTGGCGGTGCGTGCCTTGCGTGACTACGTTGGTGCAGACGTGGAAAGAGTCAGATGCGATTCGCGCGAGACCTTTCAGGTGTTAAAAGAGTTCGCAGAGAAATTTGTACCGGTATTGAAAAACAGGCTGGAATACTATCCTGGTGAGCGTCCAATTTTTGATATTTACAATATAGAAGACGAGATTCAACGCGCCATCGATAGCAAGGTGCCGCTAAAATCGGGTGGATACCTGATTATCGACCAGACCGAGGCGATGACTACGATTGATGTCAATACGGGTGCCTATGTCGGTAGTCGTAACCTGGAAGAGACTATTTACAAAACCAATCTCGAGGCCGCCCAGTCTATTTCCCGACAATTACGACTGCGAAATCTGGGTGGTATCATCATTATCGATTTTATCGATATGCAGGAAGAGGAACACAAGCGGTATGTTCTGAGTGCGCTTGAAAAAAGCCTGGAAAAAGACCATGCGCGCAGTCACATATCAGAAGTATCTGTGTTAGGTCTGGTGGAGATGACTCGCAAGCGCACCCGTGAGAGCCTGGGGCATATCCTGTGTGAAAGTTGCCCAACTTGCGCCGGTCGTGGTTCTATTAAAACAGCTGAAACAGTCTGTTATGAAATCTTCAGAGAGATACTCAGGGAGGCACGGCAGTATGATACCGACCAGCTGCTGGTGTTGGCCTCGCAGGAGGTTGTGGATCTGTTCCTTGATGAAGAGTCGGACAGTCTGGCAGACCTGGAAAGTTTTATCGGGAAGCCGATCAAATTTCAGGTCGAATCGTTATATACGCAGGAACATTATGACGTCGTATTGATGTAATCAACTTACCATAATCATTCGTTACTACCAGGGATTCTTTCACGTTTAACCATATGCCGGCCATTACTCGTTATCTTCTTCGATTTGGTATTTATAGTCTAGCACTGGGGGTGATTGCGATTGCCTTTCTGGTCAGTGCTGCGCGTATGTTGCTGCCTCTGGCTGATCAATACCAGGATGAAATAGAAAATCTACTTGGCGAATCACTGGGATACCCGGTACAAATTGAAAGCCTGAGTGCAAAATGGCGCGGGGTCTATCCTTCTGTTGCCCTTAAAAATGTCGTTATTCGCGATCCGGACAGGCATGATAGCTCCTGGATCAGCCTGCAAGAGATGGAGGTCTGGTTTAACCCGTATCAATATTGGCTCAACAAAAAAATTCTGGTGAATAAGTACAAAGTTACCGGTACGACTCTGAATATTGAGAAAAATCCGGACGGTTCACTCAGACTAAATGGCCGAAATCTATCTCCTGAAAGCGAGTTGTCGCTCAGTTTTATACGGGAGATGTTGTCATCCATAAGTGCGATAGATCTGGAAGAGATTAATTTTTCCTATACCGGCGCGGGAGATAACCCGAGTCATGTCAATATTCACGCTGAAAGACTGGAACTACATCAACAGACGAGTCACATCAGAGTAGCGGGTGTGTTGCATAGACCCGAGGACGAAAATGGCTATGCTTCGTTTATAGGCTTGCTGCCTGATGAGGCCAGTACATTTGAGGGCGCGAATGTAAAATTTCATCTGAAGGTAGATACGGAATTAAAAGACTGGCTGACACCCTGGCTGCCGGGGGGTATGAGTATAAAACAAGGCTACTCCTATATTCAGATATGGGGAAATACCAGGGGGCCAATCCTGCAGGATATAGACGTACAGCTTGCTGTGACTGACCTGGTCTGGCAGCGCACCCTGGTCAGCACAGGTGAGCCCTTGTTGCCGGGCAAGCTTAAGGGGTTTAGTACCCATGCACGTTGGCAACGAACACATCAAGGGTGGACGCTGGTAGCCGATCCTCTATTGGTTGCAACACCGACTAAAACATGGGAGTCAGGTAAGCTGGTACTGGTACATCAGGATGCGTCCGAGGGTAAGCAGCAGAGTCTGGCTGGCCGTTTGAATTTTCTGAATCTGGACGATCTAACGGCCTGGTCCAGCACTTTGCTGGAAAATTTTTCCTTGCGTGAGAAATTTAATGAGCTTGATCTAAAAGGGGGGGTAGGATCGATTGTTTTTTCTATGCAAGGCCCCGTTTTTTCTCCGCAACAATACACAGTAAATGCCAACGTGAAGGGCCTGGACTTTCGTAGTATCGATGGGCTTCCCGGCATAAGCGGAGTAGATGGCTTTGTACAGTTTACCGAATCAGACGGTGAAATTATGCTGGATAGCACCGGATTTCACATGTCATTCCCGGTTTTGTTTCGACAGGATTTATACGCGGAAACGATGTCGGGAGTCGTGCATTGGCATCATGATGACGAAATGTGGCAACTTGGCAGCAATGACATACGCTTGAGCAATCAGGATATCAAAATACGTACCCGGTTCCAGCTTAGCCAGCCAGTAGAGAATGAGTTTCCAGTGCTGGATCTGCAGTCACATTTTGAAAACGGGAATATCGAAAACGCATGGAAATATCTGCCTACGGGTGTTATGGACACGGATGTCGTAGCATGGCTGGATCGTGCGCTGGTAACCGGCCGTGTGCCTACTGGCAGTATGATTTACTTTGGGTCGTTACAGGACTTTCCATATGACAAACAGGAAGGCATTTTTGAAATTCGATTTACGGTTGAAGATGGAATTCTGGACTACGGTGAGGACTGGCCACGTATAGATGAATTCACCGCTGATGTCGCATTTATTGGCAGCAGCCTTGAAGTACAATTCGTAAAAGGCGTAATACATGGGCTTGAAATCCAGAATGCACAAGTTGGTATCAAGGATCTGTTTCATTCAAGTGATCTCGAAGTTAAAGGATACATGGATGGGCCATTGCAGGAGGCTTTCGGGTTTATAACACACATTTCAGATAATGAGCAGGTACGTTCGGCTCTCCGCGATCTGCGAGCAAGTGGCAGAACTGGCCTGGGCCTGAAACTGCATCTGCCACTGGATGATTTGCGTAAGTATAAGCTGGACGGGGTGATGGACTTGCGCAACAGCTCAGTCCACATGTCAAAGTGGAATGCTGATTTAAGCGCTCTTAACGGGACGCTGCATTATAACATTGATGATCGTGGAGGTCGGTTCAAGGCCGACAGGATTACGGGGTTGATGAACGGACAGGAAGCCGTTATATCGGTCTCATCGAAGCCAGTTGCAATGAATGGTGTAAGCACCTCAACCACCATCATCTCAAAAGTTGATATACAGAAAACCATCGAAACCTATCTTCCATTTGACCTGCCACTGCAGGGGATCATTCCTGTAAAAATTCGAATTGATAACGATCGTTTCAAAAACAAACCTGACCAGGTTAATCTGAATTTACAAAGCAACTTAAAGGGAGTCGAGATTAATTTGCCCGATGCGCTGGGTAAAAGCAAGCAGGATGAACGTCTTTTTTCTCTGGATTGGCAGCTGGTATCAGATTCAGATTCTCGTAATTTACGCCTTGCCTACGGCAAGGACGTAAAGGCAGACTTGAGCTTCATAATTGATGCACAATCCGTGCGGCTGGAAAGTGGTGTGCTGAATGTTGGCAATACTTATTCGAAAAAACCGGCAGCAGGGCTGAGTATATTTGTCGATAAGCGACAGTTACATCTTGATCAATGGTGGGAGTTACTGGAATCTACACCGGATACTTCTCTGCCGGGTGGGTCAGGACTGATACAGGAAGCCAATGTTCATCTTGAAGAATTGATTTACAATGGCAATCATTTCAGGAATTTTACGCTTTCCGCCAAACAGGAAAAGCAGGCATGGGAGATCAATATATCCAGCGATAGCTTGCAGGGTAGACTGCGTGTTCCACTGGAGCCGGGTAAAAACAAGTTTATAGTAGCTGATCTGGAGCGGTTTTCGTGGACGACACCTGAAACAGGCAGTAATACAAGGTACCGGGATCCACGAAAACTGTCACCATTCAAACTCGATAGCAAGCAGTTTTTCTTTAATGGTAAGGATATGGGTAAGCTGGCTGTGCGTACCAGTACCGAGGCTAATGGTCTGAAAATCAATTCGATAAGTCTGCTTGGTGAACTGTTCTCGGTCAAGGGATCCGGTAGCTGGACATTTGAACAAGGCTGGCATCGGTCGCGTTTCGAAATCGATATGGAGACAGAAGATCTGGGTAAGGTATTACGCCAGTTTGGTTTTGAAGATAGCATGGAAGGAGGTGAAGCCAATGCGCATGTCAAGGCCGAATGGTCAGGCACACCGGCTGAATTTGAATTATCGCGCCTGGATGGTGATATCCAGCTGTCAATACGAGATGGTCGATTAAAAGATATCGATGCAGGTGGGGGACGAATATTAGGGTTATTGAGTATTAGTCGTCTGCCGAATCGTTTGACTCTCGATTTCAGCGATTTGTTTGGTGAAGGTTTCAAGTTTGACAAGATTGCAGGTAGTTTTTCCATAGCAGATGGTGATGCCTATACCAATGATTTGAGCCTGACCAGCTCAGCAGCAGATATTGAGATGTCCGGACGAATCGGTCTGGCAAGTCGGGATTATGATCAGGTGGCTGTCGTATCACCCAAAATGGCATCGAGTTTGTCGTTGATCGGTGGGCTGGCTGCTGGCCCCGGTGTGGCACTGGGTTTATGGGTCGCTGATCGTTTGATAGGCAAACAGATTAATTCGCTGGGTAATGTAACCTACAGTGTCACCGGGCCATGGGATGATCCAGTGGTTAAAAAGCTTGGTGATGAAGAGGATGAAGACTCCGGCGGTGTAAGCAATGGAGACAATAGCTGGGATTTACTTGATTCGGAAGCCGATGAATTTTAGCGCTTGGCTATTTCTGCTTTGATGGCGCTCTTCCCGGGGGGTACTCTTGCATGATGGTAGACACTATTTTATTGACACGCTGCTCTCGCTGTTCAGGGCTTGAGGAATCCTCGAGTAAGGATTCGGCAGAGCCTCGCCAGAGAATCTGCTTGCTGGTGGGTGAAATCAGATCGATGTACAAGGTGTTGTACTGAAATTCCTGTATCTCGTTGCCATAACCCAACGCATAACCATAAGATCTACCATGGTTATAGCCACCATAATATGTGGTAGTGGTCGGGAAACTTTCGAGGCGTGATTCAAGTGTCAGATAATAGGTAAGATACACATCGGCCTGGTCCGGATTGACGCTACGAAAACCAATGGCTCTCATGTTGTACTCCAGCGCATTTCGAATTCGGTTGTTTAGCAGGCTGCTATCAAGTGCCGGATTCCCTGTCTTTTGCTGCATGTCGGGCAGCCATGCATAGGTTTTTAAAGCACTAAAATCAGTACCAGGCTGATAGTCAGTCCGAATAATCAGATCGGAACAGGCACTGATAGTCAGGCTTGCAAGTATTACGACAAGTAGACGCATAGGTGTTTCCTGCCTGTCAACGGTTGAGTCAAGAATCTGGAAAAATTCTAGCATTATTCGAGCGAATTTTCTTTATCAATTCATATGCAGCTGGCGTACTGTGGTATGCTGGTGTCATGCGTATGGTCCTGATAATAGCACTGTTTCTGGCAAGCGAGATGGCTGTGGCGACAGACTGGATTGTTAGCGCGGAGCTGTGGTCACGCCCGCGTAGCGGTCTGCAACTGATGTCTATGGAACCAGTGTACCAGGCCGTGGCAGACTGGCGTTCAGCGCCGGGTAGCCATATGATTATTAATTACCCGGGAGGGGAATCCGGCTCATTGTGGGCTGAAGAATTGCGTGACTGGCTGGTGGCCCTGGGCCTGCCTTCGGAAGATATTGATTTACAGGCCGGTGGGACACGTATTGATCAAGTGCTTTTGCACATTGAACAGCAGAAGGAATATTAAATATGCCGAAATTGGCAGCCATCCAGATGGCATCAGGCCCCAATGTAAACGCTAATCTTATCGAAGCCGAACGGCTGATTGGAGAGGCCGCATCTGCCGGGGCTGAATTAATCGTCCTGCCCGAAAATTTTGGCCTGATGGGCCTGAAGGAAACTGATAAACTCGGACTGGCTGAAGATGAAGGATCAGGGCCGCTGCAGGAGTTCCTGTCGCTGCAGGCACAACGGCATAATGTATGGTTGGCTGGTGGCACGATACCGCTGAAGGCATCCGAGCCCGGCAAAGTACTGTCGTCCTGCCTGTTGCTGGATAATCAGGGTGAGCGTGTTGCCCGTTATGACAAGATACACCTGTTCGATGTTGATCTGACTGACAGTAATGAGCAATATGCAGAATCCGAAACCATAGAATCCGGTAACAAGGTAGTGGTAGTGGATAGCCCATTTGGTAAACTGGGGTTGGCCGTATGTTACGATTTGCGTTTCCCGGAGTTGTTTCGCGACATGATTGATGAGGACGTAGAGATCGTTCTGTTACCGGCGGCCTTTACAGCCATTACCGGTAAGGCGCATTGGGAAACCCTGCTACGCGCCCGCGCGATCGAGAACCTCTGTTATATCGTAGCTTCGGCACAGGGTGGTTATCATGCCAGTGGCCGTGAAACGCATGGTGACAGCATGATTGTTGAACCCTGGGGTACGGTTGTTGCACGTCAGCCCAGCGGCGCGGGTTTTGTGGTTGCTGAAATAGATCGAATGCGTTTGTTGCGTTTGCGTGAAACCTTTCCGGTATTATCTCACCGTCGACTACATTGTAATTTAAGCGCCTGAGCGGCGAGGACTCCGCAAATCATGAGTGATAATCTTGAGTTGGCACGTCAGCAACTTCTGGTACCTACCGGGCTGGGTGATAATGATCTGAACCAGGTGCTGGATCAGGTCATGGGGCACGCAGTTGATAGTGCAGACCTGTATTTCCAGTTAAGCCGGCATGAATCATGGGTACTGGAAGACGGTATCGTGAAGGAAGGCTCACATAACATCGACCAGGGAGTAGGTGTACGTGCCGTCAGTGGCGAGAAAACCGGCTTTGCCTATTCCGATGAAATAGTATTACCGGCTTTGCTGGAGGCATCGAAAGCGGCCCGGGCCATTGCCCGTGATGGTCGCTCGCAAAGCCTGCAGGCATGGAAACAAAAAACAGCGCCGGCACTGTATTCGGTTGAAAATCCATTGGCCTCCATTAACGAGCAGGCCAAGATCGAACTGCTGCGCCAGGTGGATGCCGAGGCGCGCAAACAGGACGCACGCGTTACTCAGGTGATAGTCAGCCTGTCTGGTTCACATGAAGTCATACTGATAGCGAACAGTGATGGCACACTGGCCGGTGATGTTCGACCGCTGGTGCGCATGAGTGTGAGCGTACTGGTGGAAGATAAAGGCAAACGTGAGCAAGGTGCCTCGGGTGGCGGTGCAAGACTGGATTATCGATATTTCCAGACCGATGAGCGAGCATTCGAATACGCGCGTGAGGCGGTGCGTCAGGCGGTGGTTAATCTTGATGCGGTCGATGCACCGGCAGGAAGCATGACCGTGGTACTGGGGCCGGGCTGGCCAGGTGTGCTGCTACACGAGGCCATTGGCCATGGTCTGGAAGGCGACTTCAACCGCAAGGGCACATCGGCATTCAGTGGGCGGGTGGGTGAACAGGTTGCTACTACAAAATGTACTGTGGTTGACGATGGTACTATTGCACAACGCCGGGGCTCGCTGACAATAGACGATGAAGGGACACCGGCACAAAATACCGTGCTGATCGAAAACGGTATTCTGAAAGGTTATATGCAGGACAAAATGAACGCTGGCTTGATGAAGCAGTCATCTACTGGTAATGGCCGGCGTGAATCCTTTGCCCACATCCCGATGCCACGCATGACCAATACCTATATGTTGCCCGGTGACGACGATCCGGCAGAAATCATTGCATCGGTAGACAAGGGGCTGTATGCGGTTAATTTTGGTGGTGGACAGGTGGATATTACTTCTGGCAAATTTGTATTTTCTGCCAGCGAGGCTTACCTGATCGAAAATGGAAAGATCACGCAGCCAGTCAAAGGCGCAACCCTGATTGGTAATGGCCCGGATGTGCTCACACGCGTTTCGATGGTAGGCAATGACCTCGAGCTGGATTCCGGTGTAGGTGTCTGTGGCAAAGACGGTCAGAGTGTACCGGTTGGCGTAGGGCAGCCGACCTTGAGGATAGATGGGTTAACGGTAGGTGGAACCCATGTTTAGGGTGCTAGTTCCCTTTTGCGGCATCGTCCAGATCGCGCAGGTATCGGAATAATTCGCGTGATGACCGCGGAGGTTTGTCGGTCTTGAGTTCGTGGTTGGCATTACGTATGAGCTGACGCAAATGTTGGCGATCAGCCTGGGGGTAGTTTGACAGTACCTCGCCAAGAGCTGCATCGCCCTGCTGGATCAAGGTGTCACGCAGGGACTCGATGCGATGCAGACGGGCAGTCTCAAGCACCGATACATTGAGTAGCTTGTCTACCTCGGCCTGGATGGCATCAGAATCAGATGATCGCATCAGTTTGCCGATATACTGCAATTGACGTTTTCGGCCACCATGTTGCTTGATGCGCTGATAAGTAAAAATAGCGTCCCGCAGATCTTCAGACAGGGGCAGGCTGTCAATCTGGTCATGATTAAACCGGGTAATGGTTTCACCCAGCTGTTTGAGGGCGTCGGCTTCCCGTTTTAGCTGAGATTTGCTGGGAAGCTCATTATCGTGTGTGGATTCATCATCATTCATGTTAACAGTAGTATAACATTATCGGCCTGCATGCCTGAACAAAGACAGATACATTACAAAATAAGGACTGAACAAAACTATGAGTAACTTGGCACCTAAACGGGATGCCGGCCTGCCGGACATCGAGCAACTTAATACCATGGTCAGAGAAGTGCTCTCACTTGCCAAACAGCGTGGTGCGACGGCAGCTGAGGCCAGTGTCAGTTATGGCGAAGGTCTGTCAGTTAGCGTTCGCATGGGCGAGGTCGAAACGCTGGAATTTAATCGTGACCGGGGGATGGGTGTTACTGTATATATCGGTCAGAGCAAGGGTTCTGCCAGTACTTCCGACTGGTCGAAGGCCGCACTGACAGAGTCTGTAGATGCAGCCTGTAGTATTGCGCGGTATACCAGTAAAGATGAATTCGCAGGACTGGCTGATACAGACATACTGGCACGCAATATCCCGGATCTTGATCTTTATCACCCATGGGACCTGCAAGCCGAACAGGCCATACAAATGGCGAGTGCATGCGAGCAAGCGGCTCGTGACGAAGATAAACGGATCACTAATTCCGATGGCGCTACAGTGTCTACCTATCAGGGCCTGTCGGTCTATGGAAACAGTAATGATTTTATTGGCGGTTACGCCGGTTCACGTCATAGTATCAGTTGTGCAGTGATTGCTGATGATGGAGAGGGCATGCAACGCGACTACTGGTATGACGTAGCGCGTGACAGCAACCAGTTACTCTCGGCAGAATCAATTGGTAAAACCGCTGCACAGCGTACCGTGCGACGTTTGAACGGTAAGCGCCTAGGTACACGTAACGCGGCAGTTTTATATGTACCGGAGTTAGCCAGAGGTTTTATCGGTCACTTTAGTAGCGCGATACGCGGTAGCCGGCTATACCGGAAGTCGTCTTTTTTGCTGGATAAACTGGACAAGCAGATATTCCCGGATTTTGCAAATATCTCTGAACGACCCCATATTCTTCAGGGGCTGGGTAGCGCGCCGTTTGATAACGAAGGTGTGCAAACAGCAGATAAAGACATTATCAATGATGGAATTCTGAGCAGTTACATACTGAATAGCTACTCTGCGCGTAAGCTGGGTATGCAAACTACGGGCAACGCGGGTGGCGTTCATAATATGTGCGTTGAACCCGGGCAGTACAATTTTGAAGAACTGGTTAAAAATATGGGCACCGGCCTGATTGTCACCGAGTTGATGGGGCAGGGCATAAACTACGTGACAGGAGACTACTCACGCGGCGCCTCAGGTTTCTGGGTGGAAGGCGGTGAAATACAATACCCGGTCGACGAGATTACCATAGCGGGCAACCTGAGTGACATGTTCATGAATATTCAGGAGTTGGGTAATGATGTTGATGCACGCGGCAGTATTCGTTGTGGTTCGATACTGGTGGACGGGATGACGGTTGCAGGCGAGTAAGATTGTCGCTATGCCTACTCCGTTGTGATCTTCAGCATACACGAAGACCATTCGTCCAGTTTGACATCTGCCCGGCCGTAACGACTCTCATAAACATCATCAACGATGTTGTTTGACATTTTGTTCTTGAATACAGAAAAGTTTTTATACGTCTTTACTTTAGGGGTGCCGAGTGACTTGTAGGTGTGTGCGAGCCCCGCAATCATACTATTTTGTGCACATTGGCTGGCTGGGCCAATGCGTTTGGCATCTATTTTTGCGAATTTCAGTGAGCAGCCTTCAAAGAATAAAATGGTATAATCCCATACAGAAGTGAATGTTTCACTGTAGACTTCTTCTACTGTTGCAATATTCATATGAAATCCTTCCTTGGTGGCATAATAACTGGTTACCTGGTCCATAGGGACACCTTTTAACTTACTGGTAGCAGCATACATGGCGGTATCTGACATCCCGATGCAGTATGTCATTTTTTTGAATTCCTGGCGCGTATAGGTATTTCCGGTAATCACTTCATTGGCACCGCATCCAGCCAGAAAAAAAGCTGTTGTTACGGTAATATACAATATAACTTTTTGCACTATCTTCTCTCTGTGTAATGTCAAGAAGGAGTTCGTTCGGGCAGCATTACAAATCCATAGGGCTGTTTTTAAATTGAACGACCTTTGTTTGTAGATTATAATTTCTGGTAATGTCAAAAACCGCGATTGTGCACGCTGTAACAATATTCATAGACGAATTTTTTCCCTGCATTGGAATATGAATTGTTTTGTCAGAGACGTCAAGCAAACTCTGGCATACACCTTCACTTTCAGACCCCAGGATGAGACACGTTTTTTCGTTTCTCGAAAGAGACAAATCGCGTATATCCATGCTGGATGAGGTAATTTCAAGGCTGATAATGGTATATCCAGCAGATTTGAGTCGTTTAATAAGCTCAAGCGGTTTTTCCTCATAATCATATGGCACATATTTTTCTGTTGATCTTGATGTTCTCTTTATTTTGTCATTCGGTGGAACGGGGCTTGTGCCGGATAAAAATATTCGCTCTACCCCAAGTGCGTCAGCAATTCTGAATAAACTGCCTACATTTCCAGGTAAGTCTATGTTATGAGCAAGCAAACAGACCGGATACTTTGTGTGACTTGACTGATGGTGTTTATGGTTCAGTTGCTTGTTGGTCATTATTTCGAATACTGTAGTGTTTAATATGACGCAGGGTGTATGCCGTGAATTACTATGCTTGGTTACGACTTACAGTAACATACAAAGGCATGCGCTGAGGAATGTCCCATTCAGACAGGCGTGGGATAGAGTCATTTTATGGCCAAAGCAATCCACGACAGTAGCCAGCCATTCAGTGTGCTTCCGGTTTTCAGAGGCTTAAGCAACATTTTTTTGGCTTCACTATACGGAAAATATTGGCTCATTCTATGGCCTGTCTTTTTAAGAAATTCATCATATGTTAGTTCTATAAAAGGCTTGTTTTCGGTCCATGAGCTATTTAGCAACCGAAATGCCAGGGTAATATCTTCATCCTTGATCAGTTGGCTTCTTTTAACGATTATTTTTACCTTTTGGTAAAAAGAATTTTCTCATTATTATTATCCATGTAGTGTTGGGTTAGATATCCAGCCTGGCAGGATCCACCTTCAGGGTGATAATTTCTTTAGTCAGTCCATACTTCTGCATGTAGGCTTCGATGGTTGTGAACGTAGCGGTAATTATTTGCTCACCCTGGTCACCGAGTTTGACATCGGGTACGAACATTGACCCGAACAACAGTTTTAACGGGCTGATATTGATGTCCTGTGCGGTAAAATATGCGCGTGTATTGGCCTTGATTACTTCCTTGTCTACAGTGTTGTAGATTGCCGCCTGAATCACATCCAGGACAAACTCTGTGCAGTTCTGGTATTTCAGATCACCCGGATTCGCGAGTACCGAGTAGTTTGGGTTATGCAGGTTTTTATAGGCACCTGAGGCTATAATTTTCAACAGACGTTTTTGCATAGCCACGGTCGGGATAATAATGCTGGTTTTAAGCGTGTAGGCCCCGGCAAAATAATCTACCGGGTAATCAACCACCAGATGGCTGCGACCCTGGTCATTTTCATCCTGGTACAGGTTGTAAATGGCATAGCCCGGTACGGTACGACCATCTCCTGTACGGATGCTTGAATACACGGCAATTGCAACGTGTGTATAGGTGATGCCTTTGGGTAATTCAGATGCAGGCCTGCCCTGGCGGGCGAGGATGAATACCCTCGCTCCTTTTTTTGCGGCAGCATTCTCGACTTTTTTTGAGAAGGCCAGCAGTTCGGCCATTTCAAATTTTGAGGCACTGGCTTCATATTGCCGGCTACCGGCCTCGGCCTGGCCCAGCATAAGCAATGCGACCAGGACGACCAGTACGGCTTCTGCCAATCTAATTCTCAATAAAGAGGAAATCATTGCGCTGCCCCCTGTTGCATGGCTGCTGCCGGGTTCGGCCCTGCGGTGACGATCTCGTCAGTCACAGGTAATGCTACTTCACCGTCTGCATGGGCTATTTCCCAGAGGTCTTCACTGGCTGCCGCACTGGCAGTACCTACCCCGCCGACTATGGCCAGCGGTACGGCAACAACACCGGCGGATAATTTGAATCCGGCTTGTCCGGCATTACCTATTGCCTGTGCGGAGTGGGTAATCGAGTTACCACTATGTTGAACAGAGCCACCAGCCATGACCGGTTGAACCAGTATGGCGCTGATGATGAATGCAAGTGCTGTTAAGGTTTTTCTGATCATTTTTCATTCCTCATGCTGGATTGTTGTCTACGGGAGTAAGTCTGGACGATAGTCGCTGATAAATAAACTATCATGTTGAATGTAGCAATATACTGAACATAAAGTATCTCATAATGATACTATACGTTAATACGCACAGAACAGGCGGCACGGCTATGCCACAATCGACTGAATTGATTCAGCTACTTAAACGTAATCTCAAGGCGAATGGCCTTACCTATGCGGACGTTGCAAAGGGACTGGCACTGAGCCAGGCGAGTATTAAACGTATGTTTGCCAGCGGGCATTTCACGCTGGATCGTCTCGAGCAGGTATGTGAGCTGGCGCATATGAACCTGAGTGATCTGGTGCATCAGCTTGATGAATCACAATATCGTGTCACACGACTGACAGCGGATCAGGAGAACGAGCTAGTGACCGATTTACAGATGCTGCTGATTGCCGTCTGTGTGCGCAGTCACTGGTCGCTCGATGAAATTGTACGGGTTTACCAGTTGAGTGAGCATGATGTGATACGCCATCTCGCCCGGCTTGACCGCCTGGGGCTGATTGAATTACTGCCGGGCAATCGTATTCGCCTGCTGGTGGCTCATGACTTTCAGTGGATACCCGGCGGACCAATCGAGCGTTTCTACGAAGAGCGTATACAGAATGAATTTTTTGCATCGACCTTCGCTGCCGATAATGCGTTCAGGGTATTTGCCAGTGGCTTGCTATCAAAGGAATCACAGGCCTTGTTGTGCCGCCGCCTACACAGTTTGTCGCGCGAGGTTGCTACGATGATAGAGGAGGATTCGAGTTTGCCGCTACATCAGCGTCATAGTACGGGCATGGTACTGGCAGTACGCCCATGGGAATTGTCTGTTTTTACTGACTTGCAACGTGTTGCAACAGAAAAGCCTGGAGGCACCTGATATTCTGAGCGGATTGGTTTAGTTTATGCAGCTTTTCAGCGCATCGATAAACTGCATATTTTCTTCAGATGTACTCACCGTGACACGCAGACAGTCTGCCAGTGCGCCTCCGGTGGGTGACAGATTTTTGATCAACACATGCTGTTTCTGCAGCGCCTGGTGAATATGGTCTGCCTGTCCGGCAGAGGTGCGAAACAGTATGAAATTTGCTTCACTCGGGTACACGGTGATCTCTGGCAGTGACTGTAGCTCACTGGCGAGCAGGCTACGTTGTCTGGTTAATTCACGGGTTTGTTCTGTTAGTACATCGATGTTGCGTAAAGCAAACTCAACGGTAATCTGGGTCAAAATATTAATGTTATACGGCATACGCACTTTGTTTATTTCGCGAATCCAGTCTTTCGGGCCAGCGAGGTAGCCGAGGCGCAAACCTGCCAGCCCCATTTTTGAAACGGTACGCATCACCAGCAGGTTATTGTATTGCTCCAGGTCTTGCATAAAGCTGTCGGATGCAAAAGCCGCGTAGGCCTCATCCAGTATCACCAGACCGGGGCTGGCCTTGATGATCTGTTCAACCTCGTCGCGCTGAAACAGATTGCCGGTTGGGTTGTTCGGGTAGGCCAGAAAGATGATCGCTGGCTGGTGCTGCTCGATGGAGGTGAGCATGGCAGGCAGGTTGAGACTGAAATCATCCTGCAACGGGATGCCGATAAACTCTGTGCCCGTGAAACGCGAGACCATTTCGTACATGACGAAGGCGGGTTCGGGGGCCAGGACACAGCGGCCACTGCCTGCGATGGTCATCATTAACATCTGGATGATTTCATCCGAGCCATTGCCCAGTAACAAGCCCATGTCCTCGGGTATGGCAAATGCCGTACGAATAATATGTACCAGCGCTTCGGCGCCGGGGTCCGGATAACGGTTCAGTCTTGCGCTGCTGAGTAACTGTTGCCAGTCGCTGACCATTTCATCGGGCCAGCCATACGGGTTTTCCATTGCATCCAGTTTTATGCAGTCAGCCGGGTCGGTGACATGATAGGCGGACAGGCTGCTAATTTCCGGGCGTACCCACTGCTGGATGATGCTATCGGTGTTGTTGCTCATGGTATATCTCTGAAACTTATCCGGGCTTGCGCTTATTTTTTATACGATATTCGGCTGAACGTGCATGGGCAGTGAGACTTTCACCTCGAGCCAGTACCGAAGCCGTTTTGCCTAAGGTGGAGGCGCTGTCTGCCGAGCACATGATAATACTGCTACGTTTCTGAAAATCGTATACGCCCAGCGGTGATGAAAATCGTGCTGTACGTGAGGTAGGCAATACGTGGTTGGGGCCGGCGCAGTAGTCGCCGAGTGCCTCTGCCGTATAGCGGCCCATGAAGATCGCGCCGGCATGGCGTATCTGACCTGCCATGCCTTGCGGGTCTTCGACCGATAGTTCCAGATGTTCGGGTGCAATATGGTTGGCGACTTCTACCGCCTCATTCATATCGGTCACGGCAATCAGGGCGCTACGCTCACTCAGCGATACGCGGATGATGTCTGCGCGTTCCATACCATCGATTAGTTTATTGATACTTTGTTCAACCTGGTCGAGGAAATCATGGTCTGGAGAAACCAGTATCGGCTGGGCATCCTGATCGTGCTCGGCCTGGGAGAAAAGGTCCATTGCAATCCAGTCCGGGTCTGTTTTGCCATCGCAAATAACCAGAATTTCAGAAGGTCCGGCAATCATGTCAATGCCTACCGTTCCATAGACGTGCCGTTTGGCAGTGGCAACATAGATATTACCCGGCCCGACGATTTTATCAACTGGCGGGATGGTTTCGGTACCATAGGCCAGTGCTGCTACCGCCTGTGCGCCACCGATAGTAAATACCCGGTCTACACCTGCAATCTGAGCAGCCGCCAGGACCATATCGTTTTGTACACCATCCGGGGTGGGCACTACCATGATCAGTTCTGCAACGCCGGCAACCCTGGCCGGGATTGCATTCATCAGTACTGACGATGGGTAGGCGGCCTTGCCACCCGGTACATACAGACCGACCCGATCCAGCGCGGTGACCTGTTGTCCCAGCAAGGTGCCATCATCATCTACATAAGACCATGAGTTGAGCTTCTGGTGTTCTGCATAGCTGCGGATGCGCAGGGCGGCTGTTTCCAGTGCGTCGCGCTGATCTGACGGGATGCGCTTCAGCGCCGCCGCCAGCTGTTCCGTGTTCAGCTCAAGCTGATCCATGGCAGTTGCGCTGATACGGTCAAAGCGTTGACTGAATTCGAGTACCGCCGCATCACCGCGTGTTCTGACCTGCTTGAGGATGTCGAGAACCGTGGCTTGTATATTGTCATCCGAGACCGATTCCCAGGCCAGCAGTGCATCCAGGTGTTTCCTGAAGTCATTGTCCTGGCTGTTAAGGCGTGTCAGTTTTTCCATGCTCAACCGGCCTTTGCATGCAATGCATCAACGGCCTTGCTCATGTGCTCGATAAAGGCGCTGATGGTGGCATGTTTGACCTTCATTGAGGCCTTGTTGACTACCAGCCGTGAACTGATTTGAGCAATTTCTTCCAGCGGCATCAGGCCGTTGGCCCGCAGGGTGTTGCCTGTGTCGACCACATCAACGATACGATCAGACAGGCCAACCAGTGGCGCCAGTTCCATGGAGCCATACAGTTTGATTATCTCCACCTGTTTGCCCTGTGCGGCATAGTAGCGGCGTGTGGAATTGACAAATTTGGTAGCGATTCGCATGCGTCGTCCGGCAGGCGGGTTGCCTTCCGGGCCGGCTACCATCAGTTTGCATTTAGCGATACGCAGGTCGAGAGGTTCATACAGACCAGCACCACCATGCTCCATTAATACATCCTTACCGGCCACGCCCACGTCGGCAGCGCCATACTGTACATAGGTTGGTACATCCGAGGCTCGGATAATGACCAGTTTCACATATGGCAGGTTGGTGTCCAGTATCAGTTTTCGGCTGGTTTCAGGGTCGTCGACCGGTTCGATGCCGGCCTGGGCCAGCAAGGGTATCGTCTCTTTATAGATACGACCTTTTGATAGTGCAATGGTAAGTGTGTCTGACATTTTTAATTCCTGGCCATATAATTTTTATTTGCCGTACTCATTCTCATTCATAATTTCAGGCTGTTCAAGAAGGCACCCGACGTATAGTAGCACCCAGTTGTAACAGTTTTTCTTCAATCCGCTCATAACCACGGTCGATGTGGTAAATACGTTCTACTATCGTATCCCCTTTTGCCACCAGTGCAGCCAGTACCAGGCTGGCCGATGCGCGCAGGTCGGTAGCCATGACCGGTGCCGCTTTCAGTTCATCCACGCCGCGCGTGATCGCGGTATTACCTTCAACCCGTATATCAGCCCCCATGCGCTGCATTTCCTGGATATGCATAAAGCGATTTTCAAAAACGGTTTCAGTGATGCTGCCAGCCCCTTTGGCGATGGCATTTAGCGCACAGAACTGTGCCTGCATATCAGTTGGGAAGGCAGGGTAGGGTGCGGTGTGTATATCAACGGCTTTGGGCCGACGCCCACGCATATCGAGCTCTATCCAGTCTTCGCCTGTGGTCAGTTCGGCACCGGCCTCGTCCAGTTTGTGCAGAACGGCCTCGAGCAGGTCAGGATTGGTGTCCTTGAGTTTGATGTGCCCTGATGTGATCGCGGCCGCGACCAGAAAGGTGCCTGATTCGATACGATCTGGCATCACACGATATTGTGTGCCCTCCAGTCGTTCGACACCTTCGATTTCGATACGGTTACTGCCGGCACCGCGGATATCACCGCCCATCTGGTTAAGAAAATTGGCCAGGTCGACTACCTCGGGTTCGCGTGCTGCGTTTTCGATAACAGTGGTCCCTTCTGCCAGCGCTGCAGCCATCATCAGATTTTCGGTGCCGGTGACGGTGATCATATCCATGACCAGTGAGGTGCCCTTTAGTCGGCCATTGCTGCGGGCATGGATATAGCCGCCTTCAACACGGATATCAGCCCCCATCTGGCGTAGGCCATCAATATGCAGATTGACCGGACGTGAACCGATCGCACAGCCACCGGGCAATGACACAACCGCTTCGCCAAAACGCGCCAGCATTGGGCCCAGTACCAGTATCGACGCACGCATGGTTTTTACCAGTTCATAGGGTGCGTAGTATTCGTGAATGGTCGAGGTGTCTATTTCGATAGACATGTGCTCGTCTATGGTCAGATCGACCCCCATGCGGCCAAGCAGTTCCATGGTGGTGGTCACGTCATGCAGATGCGGTACGTTGCTGACGGTGACCACACCATTTGCCAGCAGGCTGCCTGCCAGTATTGGCAGTGTGGCATTTTTGGCGCCGGATATGCGAATTTCGCCTTCCAGACTGGCACCGCCACTGATGATTAATTTATCCATAATACAATTATCTTATTATTCGTTATTGTTCTGGCTGGCCCATTGCTCAGGGGTGTAGGTGCGAAGTGCCAATGCATGAATGACACCTGTTTGCATGCGATCACCCAGGGTGGCGAATACTAGCCGGTGTTGCGCGAGCATATTCTTGTCGGCGAACTCCGGGCTGACAACAATACCCTCAAAGTGACTACCATCATCACCTTTGATAATAGCCTGACAGCCGGGTAGGCCCTGTTCCACTAATTGCGTAATATCTTCTTTGGTAATCATCTTGTTTATCAAGCACCTATAATTAATTTATACGGCCGTACCGGTAGTCTTGCCGAGAATCTGGGCGAGCTAATTATTAAAGTATGGAATCATATAGAAAAACGACGCTAAATGGCAGTTTTAACGTGGTAATGAGCATGCAGGGCGCGCAATCAGCCGGAACGCTGCAGGGGCAGGATGCCGGCCAGATTGCTCACCCGCGTGATATTTTGCATTTGTGTGGGCAGGTTTAGCAGGGTCAGTTCAACATTGGCCTGCGTGGCCCGTTTCAGCCATTCAATCATCAGGGCGATGCCGGCACTGTCTGAACGGCTAACGCCTGACAGGTCGATGGTGATGGGCTGATTGTTCCTGAGCGACTCATCCAGTGCATTTTCCAGTTCGGGCACGGTGTAAAAATCCAGCGAGCCACTCAGACGTATTCCATTGGCCTGTTTTTCTATGACCACCGGGACATGATCATCTATGGCTGGCTTGCATCGATTTTTGAACAGTGACATGTCAGTTACGGGTCATTCTTTTTGCTAAAGATGGCTTCGCCTATCAGACGTTCCAGCACAATAGCCGATGTGGTTTCAGAGAATTCATCGCCATTTGTTAAAAAGGTTTCCGAGCCTCCTGGTTCCAGGCCAATATACTGCTCGCCGAGCAGACCGGCTGTGTAGATATTTGCGATCGTGTCATCGGGAATACGGTTCTGTTGCTGCTGGATACGCATAGTTACAACAGCTTCATATATTTTCTCATCATATGAGATATCGGTTATGCGCCCGATACGCACACCGCCGATTCGGACCGGCGACTTTACTTTCAGGCCACCTATATTATCGAAACGCGCGGACAGGGTATAACCTTCACCTCCAGTGAAGTTAGAGATGTTGCTGACCTGTAGTGACAGCATCAGCAGGGCAGCGAGTCCGATTGCAACAAAAATGCCTACTGCTATTTCTCTATTGCGCGTGTCATGCATAGTTCAGTCTCCGAACATCAGTCCTGTCAGGATAAAATCCATTCCCAGTATTGCAAAGGCGGAGTGCACCACCGTTCTTGTCGTAGCCTGGCTGACTCCTTCCGTGGTGGCCTCAGCATGGTAACCTTCGTAAACCGCAATCCAGGCAACCAGTATGCCAAATACCAGGCTTTTGATTACGCCGTTCAATACATCTCCATACAGGTCAACATGCGCCTGCATGCGTGACCAGAAGGCACCTTCATCGACCCCCAGCAGGTCTACGCCTACCAGATAGCTGCCCAGAATACCGACCGCACTGAAGATGGCAGCCAGCAGTGGCATGCTAATAACGCCCGCTACAAATCGGGGTACGATGACCCGTTTAACCGGATCAACGGCCATCATTTCCATTCCGGCCAGCTGATCGGTTGCTTTCATCAGGCCAATTTCCGCAGTCAGTGCTGAACCGGCGCGCCCGGCGAACAGTAGTCCGGTTAATACTGGCCCCAGTTCCCTGACCAGCGACAATGCAACCACATGTCCCAGTGTATTTTCGGCACTGATGTCAACCAGAATATTGTACATTTGCAGGCCTAACACCATGCCAACCGCCAGCCCCGACACCGAGATGATGGTCAGGGTTTGCACGCCCACCGAGTACATCTGCTGCAGTAATAAACGCATATGGCCACACAGGCTGGGTATGCCAGCCAGTATGCGCAACAGAAACAGGCTGCTGGCACCCGTATGAGCGAACAGACGTTCGCTGTTTTGTCCCAGTCGCTGAAAACTGTCCAGTATTTTCATGCCTGAATCAGATCCTCATAATAATCGGGTGCCGGGTAATGAAACGCGACCGGGCCATCAGGGAAGGCATGCATGAACTGCTGCACTGCATCGGAACTGGAATGTTGCATTTCGTCGGGTGTGCCGTGGCTGATAACCTTGCCCTCGGACAGCATGTAGAGCTGATCGGAAATGGTGCATACTTCCTGCACATCGTGTGAGACGATAATGCTGGTAATGCCCAGTGTGTCATTCAGTAAACGGATCAACTGCATGATGATGCCAACTGTGATCGGATCCTGCCCGGTAAAGGGCTCATCGTACATGATCATCATCGGGTCCAGCGCTATCGCGCGGGCCAGCGCGACACGACGTGCCATGCCGCCCGACAGTTCACCCGGAAACAGGTCTCGTGCACCACGCAGCCCGACTGCCTGTAACTTCATCAGCACGATATGCCGGATCATGGATTCGGAAAGCCGGGTATGCTCGTGTAGCGGGAAGGCTACATTGTCAAATACCGTCAAGTGGGTAAACAGGGCGCCACTTTGAAACATCATACCCATGCGCTTGCGCAATGCATACAGGCCGTCCAGATCAAGTCGGCTTACGTTTACTCCATCTACCAGAATCTGACCGCTGTCTGCCCTGACTTGCCTGCCGATCAGGCGCAATAGTGTGGTTTTGCCGCAACCGCTGGGCCCCATAATAGTCGTTACTTTACCGCGTGGTATATCGAGGTTAATACCTTTGTGTATAACACGCTTGCCTATGCTGCAGTTCAGGTTGCGTATTTGTACCAGGTATTCCTGATCCGGCTTTTCAGTTAGTAAGTCCATCAAAGTGTCCGTGCCGAATGATTCATCATACGACAAAAAAATGTTATGTGACATGCCACTGTAACAGTGTGTAGAAAATCAGGTGTAAAAAATGTTAAGGAACCTTCCAGTATTGTTAACCCGGTAACATACTGGCGATGGTCATCGCGTTACGCATGGTTTCGATGGATAGCCCTATATAGTCAAATACCAGATATTGTGTGGCGTTATGTGGCTGTCGTGCCAGAAAGGTTTCGATCTGCGCACGTAGATCACGCAAGTGGGTGGCGACTTTCGGGTCATGAATGATAGCAATTTGATAATCATGGTTATCGGGTTGAGTGTTACGCCAGCAGGGTAAAATATTTTGAGGGAAAGCCACTGTCGTATCAACTGGCATGTCGAGGTGCAGAGAGTATTGCTGTGCCAGAGATTGTAAATTATCCGGGATGTGGGTAAGTTTATGGTTGCTACTGATCACCAGTCCTTCGACATGCTGTTGCAAAACGTCGGGTAGCTTGCTGATTTGCGCTACCTGTTCCATGGGTATTTGCAGAAAAAACCGGAAGGGCGGTTCGATATCGTCAGCCCATTGTTCCAGAGTCTCCTGGCTTGCAGAGCCCCAGTCTGACCAGGGGATCACGCAAAAGCGGAATTCATTACTGTAAAACGTCAGGCGCCATTCCGGCGGCAGTTCCTCGTCATAAAAATTTTCAGACCATGACGGGTATTGCCATCCGGCGGAACCGATTTCCAGGCGACTGTCCATCAGCATAGTGTGCACGGCCTGGCACGGTACGGCAAGTATTGCTGCTTTTTTGCGATCAATCTGTCTTTAGGTTTAAATGGAGGTCAGGTTCAGGATAGTAAACGATGAAATTCGATCTTTTTTTCGAGTTACCATTAGCCGGTGCAGCGCATCAGGATGAGGTGCGTTTGTATCGTGAGGTGATAGCGCAATGTGAGCTGGCCGACCGCCTTGGCTACCGTACAGCATGGCTGGTCGAACATCATTTTATGCCGGGTTACTCGCATTCCAGCGCGCCGGATTTACTGTTGTCTGCGATTGCGATGCGTACCCGGCAGTTACGTCTGGGCCTGGCTGTGGTACCACTGCCGTATCATCATCCGGTCAGCGTTACGGAGCGATTGGCAACGCTGGATGTAATATCTGAAGGGCGGGTCGAATTTGGTTTTGGGCGCGGATTCTCTCCACGCGAGCATCTGTGTTTTGGTAGCGACATGGCTCAGGCGCGCGAGCACACCGGGCAGGCGCTGCATGTGATACGAGAGTCATTGGTCAGTGCACAATTCAAACCTGCGCCGGGTTATGAAATGCTGACCGGAGAACCATTGGTGCCACGTCCTGTGCAAGCTGAAGGTCTGCCCACCTGGATGGCCTGCGTCAGCCCCGACAGTTTCACGCGGGCTGCTGAGTTACAGGTCAACGTACTGGCGGGCCCGTTCAAGCCATGGTTTATGACCAAACGTGATATCCGCAGCTACCACCGCGCATGTAACAAAAAGGCCGTCAGCCCGGGATATGTTGGCATGGCAACAGGCATCCTGTGCCTGCCAGATGGTAAACAGGCGCGTCAACTGGCGCGCGAACATTTTGTCTGGTTTTATCAGCAGCTGCTAGAGGTTACCCGGCCGGTACTGGAACAATTGTATGAGGGTTATGATGAATACCGGCGCTATGGCAAGCTGACCGGATTGTTTGAAAAGCTGCTGGATCTGCGTACGCTGGAGTGGGCGGGTATGGTTATCGTTGGCGATCCGGCACATTGCATCAAGCGCTTGCAGCAGCTGGCCGATGCCGGAGTGGATCATGTGCTGCTGGCGGTCGGAGCCGGCGTGATGCCGGATGAGGTGATACGGGAATCAATGCAATTGCTGGCGGAAAAAGTGATGCCGGCCTTTGCCGGGTCTGACGCCGGTTAAAAAAACGGTTACAGATAACACAGGCAGAAAAACCCATGCAAATAGTTGTAACAGGATGCTCGGGTCACCTGGGGCGCGTAGTAGTACCGCACTTGCTGGGCAGCTTGCCTGATTGTGATATTACCGGGCTGGATCTTCAGGTTCCGGCATATCAGCATGAGCGTTTTCACTATCAGCAGCTGGACATTGCAGACCCGGAACTGGCCAGCTATTTGCAAAATGTTGATGCCGTGATTCATCTGGCCTTTGTTGTAATTGCCGCGCCGGCCGGGTATGACCAGCCAGGCCTGAATGTGCTGGCCGCACGTAACCTGGTTAAAGGCATACCTGCCAACCCGGTGCCGTTACTCATACATCTGTCCAGTGCAGCCGTTTATGGACCCTGGCCGGATACCCCTGTACCCGTTACTGAGCAGGCTGTTCTGCGCCCCTTACCGGGTTTTCTCTATGCGCAGGACAAGGTGGAGGTTGAACAAATTCTGCTGCGAGCGTATGAGTCCATGAACACAGGAAGACTGGTGATCCTGCGTTCACCAACAATACTGGGTCCGCATGCACAACCATACCTGAAGAACATGCTGCATTCACCGTTTCGGCTGGCAGGACAAAAAGGGCAGGCACTTAGCCAGTGTGTACATGAACTGGATGTAGCCGAGGCGATACGACGTTGTGTGATGCAGCCGGTTGCGGGCATCTATAATCTTGCCGCAGAACCGGCACGTAGCCTGAGCGAGTGGCAACGTCGTGCGGGTGGTGGTCGTGTACCACTGCCATGGTGGCTGGCATCGCCGGGGCTGGCTCTGGGTTGGCGTCGTGCAGGTGGTCAGGGGCCTGCAGCGTGGTTGCAAGGGCTGGGGAATGATCTGGTGCTGGACGGTACCGCATTGTACGATGCACTGGACTGGCAACCACAGCGGCTTGCCTGAAACAGGGAACGTGGATGAACCGTATGGGTTGGCAATATGGCTGAAATTCTGAAATTCAAAAAGAAAAAAGCCTCTGAAAAACACAAAGGCAAGAGCTTGTGTCGTAGCGGGTTCCACAAATGGGAAACCGACCGACAAACCGTGTTTGATAGTCAACAGGGCAAACTGGTTACGCGTGAACACTGTAAACGCTGTGGGGCAACCCGTATCCGTGCACTATAGGGGGTCAGTGTCCCGCCTGATCCGGGGTCGGGATTTGTTTGTTAACAGCGAGTCGAATCAGCTACAATCCCCCAACTACTTTCTGGGATAATTTTTTATGCTTATGCCTGCGCTGGCTATTATCGCCGGTTTTATATTACTGCTTTGGGGTGCAGATCGTTTTGTAGCCGGGGCTGCGGCCGCTGCGCGTAATCTGGGTATTTCGCCGTTAATCATCGGCTTGACGATAGTCGGATTTGGTACCTCCGCGCCGGAAATACTGGTTTCGGTGATGGCGTCGATCAACGGCAATACAGCGCTGGCAATTGGCAATGCGATAGGCTCCAATATCACCAATATTGCACTGGTTCTGGGCGCTACGGCGCTGGTGACACCGCTGGCTGTACGATCCGAAATTTTGCGGCGTGAGTTCCCGATACTGCTGGCTGTCATGCTGGTTGCGCTGATGATGATCTCGGATGGCGAGCTGGGGCGTACAGATGGCATCGTGTTACTGACCGGGCTGGGTCTGATGCTGTACTGGGTGGTCAACCTGGGTTTGCGCGATCGTCGTACCGATGCACTAGGCACTGAATTTGATGCGGAAATCCCGACAGATATGTCTAATCTGATGGCCGCCGTCTGGTTTACGCTGGGCTTGCTGTTATTGCTGGGTGGTTCGCGCATGCTGGTCTGGGGCGCGGTAGAGGTGGCCACTCACTTTGGTGTCAGTGAGCTGGTGATCGGTTTGACTATCGTTGCGATCGGCACCAGCCTGCCTGAGCTGGCAGCGTCTATCGTTAGTGCATTAAGAAAGGAGCATGATATAGCGATTGGCAATGTCATTGGCTCCAATATGTTCAATTTACTGGCCGTGATGGGCTTGCCAGGTGTTATCCATCCTGGCCCGGTGCCGGATCAGGTGTTGTCTCGGGATTACCCTGTTATGCTGGTACTGACGCTGGTTCTGTTTGCAGTGGCATACGGTTTTCGTGGACCCGGCAAGATAACCCGCGCAGAAGGAGGGCTGCTATTGCTGGCCTTTTTTGCCTATCAGGGCGTACTATTCATGTCTGAAAGCCCGGGTAGTTAACCAAGCAGAGTATGATTATGCCAGAACATTCCAAGCCAGCGCCTGCACATAGCAAAGTCTCGTTCCGAGAACTGGGTGTGGCGGTACTCAAGACTGAACTAGCCGGGTTACAGCATCTGATTAATGGTCTGGATGATCATTTCGATCTGGCCTGTGAGCAATTACTTAATTGCAAAGGCCGTGTTGTGGTGATGGGTATGGGCAAGTCAGGCCATATTGGTGGCAAAATCGCTGCAACGCTGGCCAGTACTGGTACGCCGGCCTTTTTTGTCCATCCTGGCGAAGCAGGTCATGGTGATCTGGGCATGATTACTAATCAGGATGTAGTGCTGGCTCTGTCCTATTCAGGCGAGACCGATGAGTTGGTTATGCTTTTACCGACGATTAAACGCTTAGGGATAGCCATGATTGCGCTTACCGGACGTCCGGAATCCTCGCTGGCGACATCTGCCAGTGTGCATCTTGATGTGAACGTGCCGGATGAGGCCTGCCCACTTGGCTTGGCGCCAACAGCCAGTTCCACCGCCACACTGGCGATGGGAGATGCGCTGGCCATTGCCCTGCTGGAAGCGCGTGGCTTTACCGAAGAAGATTTTGCCCGTTCTCACCCCGCCGGCAGTCTGGGCAGACGGCTGCTACTCTACCTTGAAGACGTTATGCATAAAGGGGATGCTGTGCCCAGTGTTGGGCTGGATGCCAGCTTGTCTGCAACCTTACTGGAGATGAGCCGCAAAGGCCTGGGTATGAGTGCAATAGTCGACCAGAATGATTGCATCGTCGGCGTGTATACCGATGGTGATCTACGCCGCACGCTGGACAAGGGAGCAGATGTACACAGCAGCATGATTCGCGATCTGATGACTCCCGCGCCGAAAACAGTCAAACGTGACATGCTGGCCGCCGAGGCACTGGAAATCATGGATCGTTGTAAAATAAACGGCTTACTGGTTGTTGATGCAGATAACCGACTGGTCGGGGCATTGAATATGCACGACTTGTTACGTGCCGGCATTGTGTAACCGGTTTCAGTTAAATCTGGAAAACAGTGAAAGAGCAAAACATGCAAGATATCTATGACAAGGCCCGCAAGATAAAACTGGTTATTTTTGATGTGGATGGTGTGCTGACCGATGGTTCATTATTTATTGGTGATGACGGCCAGGAATACAAGGCATTTAATTCACGTGACGGACATGGTATGAAAATGCTGATGCAGACGGGAGTTGAACTGGCGATTATTACAGGCCGCACATCTGAAGTGGTTAGGCATCGTATATCAGATCTGGGTATCAAGCATATTTATCAGGGTCAGCACGACAAGCGTATTGCATTTGCCAGCTTACTCAAGGACATGAGTCTGGTACCTGAACAGGTCGCTTATGCAGGTGATGACATAGTTGATTTACCGGTGATGGTGAAGGTAGGTCTGGCCATCGCAGTCCAGGATGCACATTCGTTTGTCGTGCAGCACGCGCACTGGCAAACGCCACATGGCGGCGGCAAGGGCGCGGGCAGGGATGTGTGTGAATTAATTATGGATGCCCAGGGTAATTTACAGTCTGCACTGAATACGTATCTGGAATAACAATACTTGAGTCGTTTACGTACAGGATTCCTGATTGTGCTAATCACGCTTACGCTGGTTAGCTGGTACCTGTTGCAGAAGTCTGATGCCCCATCGCGTGGTGTCGAGCCAGAAAAAACAAGCCGCGTACCGGATTACCAGGTTGATCAATTTCAGGTGGTAACAATGGAGGTATCAGGAATGCCTTCGTACCGTATTCAGGCTGACTCATTGTTACATTTTCCATCAGATAAATGGTCAGATCTCACGGCCCCTCGCATGCAGTTTTACCAGCAAAACACAATAAACTGGCAGGTTAGTGCAAAAAATGGAAGGGTTTACGATGAAGAGGAAAATATCCTGTTAAAGGGAAATGTGGTACTGACCCGTCCTGCCGGCGCAAAAGAGGGTGCCATGACAGTGCATACTGAAAGCCTGTTGGTTCATGCAGAAAGCCAGACGGCTGAAACAAAGATACTGGCGCGAGTGGAATCAGACACACATCAGCTTAGAGGAACAGGTATGCGGGCTGATATGAAAAAAGGAAATATAAAATTTATGTCGGACGTAACGGGTGTATACCGTGAACTGTATTGACAGGCTGAAGCGAGTTGCCGACAGTGTGTTGCTGATCGGTTGTCTGCTTTTTTCTGCAGCATCTTTTTCTGCAGCACAAAGCGACCGGCAACTACCGATGACGGTTGAGGCCGATACGGCTGAGCTGAATGAACGTAGTGGCGTGAGTACCTATAAAGGTAATGTCGTAGTGGTTCAAGGTAGCCTGACCATGAAAGCCGAGCGCATGGTTCTGCAAAGCAAGAACAATAAACTCGTCCGAATGACAGGGACTGGCAAGCCTGCTACGTATAAGCAAGTTGATAGCAGTACGGGTGAGCCGGTATATGGTGAGGCAGACAAGATCGTTTACCTGCCAGGGAAAAACCAGCTTATCCTGACCGGCAAGGCATCTTTACTCAAGAATGATAATACCTTCAAGAGTGAACGTATTGTGTACAACACGGTAAATGAATATGTCAGCGCGGGCAGCAAGGAAGGTGGAAAACGTGTGAAAATTGTTATACAGCCTGTTGAAGATAAAAAAGTCGTTACACCATGAGTGAGTTACAGGTTGAACATCTTCACAAGCAGTATCGTTCACGCAAGGTTGTTAACGACGTTAGCTTGTCTGTCAAGACGGGAGAAGTGGTGGGTCTTCTGGGTCCTAACGGGGCGGGTAAGACCACCTGCTTTTATATGATAGTGGGTTTGATCCGATGCGATCAGGGGAGCATACGGATTGATGAGCGTGAGATTACGGCTGCCCCGGTACATGAACGTGCCCGTGCAGGCCTGGGCTACTTGCCACAGGAGGCCTCGGTTTTTCGTCAGTTGACGGTTGAGCAGAATATCCTGGCAGTCCTTGAGTCTCGGCCGGGCATGGGTAAGCCTGAACGCCTGGCGCGCATGAATGAGTTACTGGATGAGTTGCATATTGGTCATTTACGCAAGAATACCGGTATCAGCCTGTCCGGTGGTGAGCGGCGGCGTGTGGAAATTGCCCGAGCGCTGGCGTTGGATCCGCGTTTTATGTTGCTGGATGAGCCATTTGCAGGCGTCGATCCAATTTCAGTCGTGGATATTCAACAGATTATCCAACACCTGATTGACCGGGATATAGGCGTGCTAATCACCGACCATAACGTGCGCGAGACCCTGGGTATTTGTTCTCGGGCCTGTATTCTCAGCGATGGCATCGTAATAGCAGAAGGAACTCCTGATGATATCCTGCAGCATGATCAGGTCAGGGCGGTCTATCTGGGAGAGGATTTCAGCCTGTAAAACAGTAAAAACTGATCAGGATCATGATGGATATATTGCGGTCAGGTATAAGGTGTGGCACGATTAATGCAAAGTGGTGATATATAGGCTATACCTGATAGTAAGAGAGCAGTCATTTTCAGTGTGGTCAACAATACGGCAGTTATTAAAGAAATAAATCAGTCAATACATGAAACAATCCCTCCAGTTACGTCTCGGCCAAAGTCTAACCATGACTCCCCAGCTGCAGCAAGCTATCAGGCTACTGCAGTTATCAACCGTTGATTTACAACAGGAAATCCAGGAAATCCTGGATTCCAATCTAATGCTGGAGCAGGTCGATGAGTCTGAAGAGCAGGCTCAATCAACCACGGCTGACGATAAAAACGAGCATCAGGAACAGGAAAGCAAGAACACCGAAAGCGAAGACACTGTTGAAGCAGTCACGACAGAGCCATCGACTGATACGATCCCGGATGAATTGCCTGTCGACAGCAGTTGGGAAGATGTCTATGACGGCAGTACCAGCTATTCTGCGGGGGCGGACAGCAATCATGATGGCCAGTACGAAAGTCGGCGGGATCATGGGGAAAACCTGTATGAGCACCTGTTGTGGCAACTGGATCTCACGCCCTTCAGTGAGGTAGATAATGCGATTGCACTGACTTTACTGGATTCGATCGGTGAGGACGGTTACCTGCTTGCGCCTGTGGATGAAATCCTGCAAGGTTTGCAGCAGCAGGGTCTTGAGATCGAGATGGACGAAGTTGAAGCGGTGCTGCATCGTATCCAGCATTTTGATCCAGTAGGTGTAGCTGCGCGCAGCGTGGGCGAATGCCTGGCGGTGCAGTTACAGCAATTACCCCCTGACACCTGCTGGTTGAAAGAGGCCTTGCAGGTCGTTGGCCAATATCTGGATGCATTGGGTCGCCGGGATTTCACTCAGATTATGCGTAGCCTGCGTCTGAAAGAGGATGAGTTGCAACAGATCATAGAGCTGATCCAGACCCTGAACCCAAGACCTGGTGCGATGCTGGCCGCACCGCCATCAGAATACGTTGTTCCAGATGTGCTGGTAACCCGGGTCAAGGGCAACTGGCGGGTTGAGTTGAATCCGGATACCTTACCGCGACTGCGCATTAACAATGAATATGCAAGCCTGATCAGGAAGGTGGCAAACAAAGGCGAAAACACGACACTGAAGAATCATCTGCATGAGGCTCGCTGGTTTTTAAAAAGCCTGATCAGTCGTAACGACACCCTGCTCAAGGTGGCGACTTGCATCGTGGAGCGCCAGCGTGGCTTTCTGGATAGTGGTGATGAGGCTATGAGGCCGTTGGTATTACGTGATGTCGCCGAAGAAGTGGGTATGCACGAATCAACCGTGTCGCGCGTGACTACGCAAAAATATATGCATACCCCCCGTGGAATATTTGAATTTAAGTACTTTTTCTCCAGTCATGTCAATACGGCTGATGGAGGAGAGTGTTCTGCTACAGCAATTCGTGCCATTATCCGAAAATTGATTGCTGCCGAAAGCCCATCCAAGCCACTCAGTGACAGTAAAATCACCGATGTGCTGATGGGGCAGGGTATTAAGGTGGCGCGACGTACCGTAGCAAAATACAGGGAGGCCATGTTGATTGCTTCATCAAGTGAACGCAAACGACTGGCCTGAAATTCTGTTATAGACAGGAGATAAATATGCAAATTAACCTGACAGGTCATCATGTAGATTTAACGGATCCGCTACGTTCATATGTAAACGATAAATTTGAAAAGCTGGAAAGGCACTTTGATCATCTAACCAGCATTCATGTTGTACTGGGAGTAGAAAAATTGCGCCATAAGGCTGAAGCAACTATTCACATGAACGGAAACAGTGTATTTGCAGATGCGACCCAGGAGGATATGTATGCTGCTATCGACCTGCTGCTTGATAAACTGGACAGACAGGTTCTGAAGTACAAGGAAAAGCTGAAGGATCACCATCGTCGCTAGAGCCTGTTGAATCAGGGTTAGTAGACCCTGGGGCTCTCAACCGTGCACTGGAACAATGTAAGCTGCTGAGTCCGGATCGTGTGGTTTGTAACTATCACGCCAGTAGTAAAAAACGGGCACTGGAGGAACTGAGTGATCTGTTGGCCAGAAATGTCGATGAGATGGATGCCAGCGAGATTTTTGAAGGTCTGACAGAGCGTGAACGGCTTGGAAGTACCGGCCTGGGCCGTGGTGTTGCGATACCACACGCACGCCTGCCTGGCCGGGAGCAGGCTATGGGGGCCTTCATAAAATTACACAATGGGGTGGATTTCGATGCAATTGATCAAAAGCCTGCAGATCTATTATTTGCGCTGCTGGTACCGGATCACTTTACTGATGAACATCTTGAACTACTGGCTGGGTTGGCACGGATGTTTGATGACGACGCACTGTGTCAGAAATTACGACAGAGTGGGGACAAGGCGCAGTTGTTTGATGTGCTGATGAACAGTCAGGAAATGGACAAGCTGTTTTCCACGTGATCAGCGTGTACGCATAATACCCATAGCCGGGCAAAACAATATGAGCGGACCACAAACACCGGCAGAGTTGATCGACGAACTGGGGTTACGTTTGAGGCTGGAATGGGTGACCGGTCAGGACAATGCTGACCGGCCTCTTTACGCAGAAGATACCAGCCAAACGGTTACGCCCCTTGTTTCACATTACAACCCTGTGCGACCGGCAAGGATACAGGTTATTGGCCGCCGTGAAATGTCATATCTTGACGCGTTGACGGTGTCTTCGCGAAACGGACAACTGGCAGAAATTGCAATACAGCCGGACATGGTTATGCTGGTAATAGCCGCAGGATTGGCAGCAGATGCTGAGCTGGTAAAGATGATGCAGTCCCACAAGGTGCCTGTATTAAAAAGCTCACTGGATGCAGATGTTTTGATAGCCCAGTTACGGTATTGCCTGCATGGACAGGTTTCCGAACATCTGCTTTTGCATGGCGTGTTTATGGAAGTGCTGGGGACGGGCGTACTGCTGACTGGTGAGAGTGGAATTGGTAAAAGTGAAACGGCGCTGGAGCTGATCAGCAGGGGGCACAGGCTGGTAGCCGATGATGTCATTGAATGTCACCGGGTTTCGACAGATATAATTGAGGGACTATGCCCTGATCTATTGTGGGAGTTTATTGAAGTACGTGGTCTGGGTGTGCTGAATATAAGAGAGTTATTCGGTAACAGTGCAATCAAGCATAGCAAGAATTTACGTCTGATCCTGAAGCTGGTTCCGATCAATGATGAGGATATGCATTACGTAGACCGGATGAGTGGCAGCCGTTCCAGCCGGGACATACTGGGGGTTGATATAGCCGAGTTGACTTTGCCTGTGGCCGCAGGCCGAAATTTATCTATTGTAGTAGAAACGGCAGTGCGTAATCATAATCTGCTGCGCCGGGGATATGATGCAGTTAAGGATTTCAAGGAGCGACAACAGCGTGCCATCCACAACAAAAAATAAGCGACTGATTATTGTGACCGGTCTGTCGGGGTCGGGTAAAAGTATTGCCCTGCATACGCTGGAAGATATCAACTATTATTGTATCGATAATCTGCCTGTGGCGATGCTCAAGGGAATCGGTGATCAACTGGCTGGTATGTGGGGGGAGCTGCATCGAAAAGTTGCGGTAGGTATAGATGCGCGCAATAACCCGGAGGATCTGAAGCATTTTCCGGAAATGATAAAAAGCATACGCAAGCATGGTACCCAGATCGATATGATCTACCTGAAGGCGGAAACGTCTACATTGCTAAAACGTTTTAGTGAGACTCGTCGCAGGCATCCCCTGACCAATGAGTTGGTGTCCCTGGCTGATGCAATCGAGCTGGAAAAAGAGTTGTTGGAACCAATAAGTGATCAGACCGATCTGTTTATTGACACCTCACATACCACTATTTATGAATTAAGCGAACTGGTCAGGCAGCGTGTTTTGCATGATGAAGCCCGTACACTTTCAATACTTTTTCAATCATTTGGCTTCAAGCATGGTGTCCCTGGCGATACAGATTACCTGTTTGATGTGCGTTGTTTACCCAACCCTCACTGGCAGGCAGAACTAAGGCACTTGACCGGCCGTGATCAGGCTGTTGTTGACTATCTGGAGCAGCATGAGCTGGTACACGACATGCACCGGCAAATTGCTGAATTTCTGCAGCACTGGGTTCCGGTATTCGAGCGCGAGAATCGTAGTTATCTGAACATCTCCATTGGTTGTACTGGCGGGCAACATCGTTCAGTATATCTGGCAGAAGTACTGGCACAGGATTTCAGAAAAACCCGACCGGAAGTACTGGTCAGGCACAGGGAGCTGTCATGAGTGTTGGATTACTGGTAATAACCCATGAGCATCTGGCTGAAAACCTGGTTGCTGCGGCACGCGAAATGCTGGGCTCGGAACGCTTGCGTATGGAGGCACTGTCTGTTGCACACCAGGATGATATGGATACCGTACAGGCGCGGGCCAGGTCGTGTTGCCGCATTCTGGACCAGGGAGATGGAGTACTGGTATTGACTGATGTTTATGGTTCTACGCCCAGTAACATTGCCTGCCAGTTATGTAAGAAGCTAGACTCCAGGGTTATAGCCGGTGTCAATTTACCGATGATGATACGGGTGCTGAATTATCCGCAGCTTGGTCTGGATGAGCTTGCCGAGAAGGCGCTCAGTGGTGGCCGAGATGGTATTATGGTCTGCAATGCCGGCGCATTTGTGCCAACACGGCAAGGGGTGTGAGCAGGACGCAGCAGTTTTGTGCTTGCTTGAGCTGGAATGGCTACCAGTAATATCTGGCAGCCACCCGTTTATCGTTTCACTGAACCTGTCTATACTCGTTGACGGAGTACTACTGCCAATGGCAAGTCGTGAACTCATAATCATAAACAGACTGGGTTTGCACGCGCGTGCTGCAGCAAAATTTGTGACCCTGGCATCCGAATTCAAGGCTGTCGTCGAGGTTAGTCGGGACAGCCAGCGTGTGAATGGCAAAAGCATTATGGGAGTGATGATGCTGGCTGCATCCAAGGGTACACAGATAGTAATACATACAGAGGGTGCTGACGAAGACCTGGCGATCGAGGCGCTGGCAAAACTGGTCAACGAGCGTTTTGGTGAAGAAGTATGAATTTTTCTATTGCCGGTATCGGCGTATCCTGCGGTATTGCAATCGGCCGCATCAGCCTGCTTGAGCGCGGGGTACCCGAAGTACCCTCATATACGCTGGCTGAAGATTTGGTAGAGGCCGAGATAGAACGTTTCAGTCAGGCCGTGGACACGACCATTGCCCAGCTCAGGTCAGTGCGTGAGCGCATACCGGCATCAGCTCCGGCCGATATTGCCGCATTCATCGATACACATCTGTTAATGCTGGATGATTCGGCGCTACGCAAGGTGCCGGCCGAAACAATACGTGAAAGTTGCTGTAATGCAGAATGGGCATTGAAATTACAGCGTGATGCGCTGGTCGGCGTTTTTGAAGAAATGGATGATCCTTATCTGCGCACGCGCAAGGATGATGTGATTCACGTTGTGAACGGCATTTTACGGTCACTACAAAGTCCCGAGAGTGGTTTTCCCCAGAGCACGGCGGTTATGAACGACCGCATCGTGGTGGCTGATGATCTGACGCCGGCAGACACCATTTTACTGCATCATCAAGGTATTGCCGCCTTGTTGACTGAATATGGTGGTCCCCTGTCACACACAGCCATACTGGCACGCAGCTTACGTATCCCGATGCTGGTGGGTGTGCACGGCGCCCGTCAGTGTTTACGAAATAACGATCAGGTTATACTGGACGGGCATCATGGGCAACTGGTGGTTACCGATGATGCGGATATGCTGCGACAGTACCGCGCATTACAGTTGCAGGACCAGCGGCACTATGCCTCACTGGATCGCTTGCGTAACAAGTCAGCGGCCAGCCTTGATGGTGTAGAGGTGCAGTTACAGGCAAATATCGAGTTACCGGGTGATATCGAGATGCTGGAGCAGGCAGGTGCTGCAGGGGTGGGTTTGTTTCGAACCGAATTTCTGTTCATGAATCGTAGCCAGATGCCTGATGAAGATGAGCAGTTTGAAGTGTATCGGTCAGTGGTGCAGGCATTACGTGGCAAGCCGGTTACGCTGCGTACGCTGGATCTGGGTGCCGACAAAACAGTCGACGGTAGCGAGGCCAGCACCACCAATCCAGCCCTGGGCCTGCGTGCGATAAGATTATGCCTGCATGACCCGGATTTGTTTTATCCACAACTGCGCGCGATCCTGCGCGCATCGGTATTTGGCCCGGTACGTTTGATGGTGCCCATGATATCTACGCTGGTAGAGCTGCGCCAGGTGCTGCGTATCATAGGCATGGTCAAGCAGGAATTACGTCAGGCCGGCAAGGCCTATGATGAAAACATCCCGATAGGTGCGATGATCGAAGTGCCCTCAGCGGCATTGCAGTCGTACCATTTCGCAAAGGAGCTGGATTTCCTGTCGATCGGTACCAATGATCTGGTTCAGTACACCATGGCAATTGACCGGGTTGATGATGAAGTTAATTACCTGTACGACCCGCTTAATCCCGCGGTGCTACGCCTGATTTACCTGACCATCCGCTCAGGCAAACGCGTCGGCATTCCGGTAGCCATGTGTGGTGAAATGGCAGGCGACCGCCGGTTTACGCGATTGCTAATGGGCATGGGTCTGCGCGAGCTCAGTATGCAGGCTACTTCCTGTCTTGATGTAAAAGACATGATCAGGCAAACGGATTGCAGCTTACTTTCGCGCCCGGTCAGGAAGATTCTGGCCAGCGCCGACGCAGATGAAATAGATGCGCTACTGATGGCTATGAATGCCTGAGCCGATAATGGGCTCGTCCTGATTAACTCCCTGTCATTACGATGCCTGCATGGATGCAGGGTGTAGAGCAACGCAGGAGCAGTTGCCGGGCCGCATTTTTTGCGGCGCGGCAATCTTTCTGGTCTGGCTACCCGTTTCGGAAAATGCACCACAGGTGTACATCCGCGCGTGATCTCCTTCTGTATTCACGATACACTGACCAGCATGTCTGAAAACGCAACCAAACAGCACGTTGAGAAAAAAGTTGAGCAGCACCTGGAGTCCGTTAACCGGGAGCTGGAAAGTGGTGCACTGCACAATGTGCAGCTGATGCTGAACGACCTGCACCCGGCAGAACTGGCTCAGATGCTTGAGTCAATGCCGCAGCGTCGTCGCGAATTCGTATGGGAGACGATAGCGGCTGATACCAAGGGTGAAGTGCTGCTGCATGTCAATGATGAAGTACGTGCCGGACTGATTGAGAATATGGCTGACGTCCAGCTGGTGGCGGCAGCCGATGGTATGGACACCGACGACCTGGCAGACCTGATCACCGATTTACCTGACGCGGTCATCAGAGAAGTCCTGCGCTCGATGGACAAGCAGGACAGAAGCCGGCTGGAAACCGTACTGGCCTATCCTGAGGACAGTGCCGGTGGTCTGATGAACACCGACACCATCACCATCCGCTCGGAAGTGACGCTGGACGTGGTGTTTCGTTATCTGCGCATACATGGTGAGCTGCCGGATCATACCGATGCATTGATTGTGGTTAACCGTTTTGACCATTACCTTGGGCAATTATCCCTGCGCGTACTGCTGACCAGTGACCCGGCGCTGACCGTTGCCGAGGTGATGAACAAGGAAAAGCCTGCCATACCGGTTAAAATGCCTGACAATGAAGTAGCACAAATCTTCGAAAACCGTGATTTGATATCGGCACCGGTAGTTGATGCCGAAAACAGGCTGCTCGGCCGTATTACCATTGACGATGTCGTCGACGTGATTCGTGATGAGGCCGATCACTCCCTGATGAGCATGGCCGGTATGGATGAAGAAGGCGACATGTTCGCGCCAGTGCTGGTCAGTACCCGGCGTCGGGCAGTGTGGCTGGGTATAAACCTGATCACTGCTTTTCTGGCAGCCTGGGTGATCGGCCTGTTTCAGACCACCCTGGACAAGGTCGTCGCGCTGGCCGTACTGATGCCGATAGCAGCCAGTATGGGCGGTGTAGCCGGCACCCAGACCCTGACCCTGGTGATACGCGGGCTGGCACTGGGTCAGATAGGTAAGTCCAACGCACGTACCTTATTATGGAAAGAACTGGGCGTGGGGGTGCTGAATGGCATACTCTGGTCAGTGGTAGTGGCCATCGTTGCAATCGCCTGGTTTGATGACGTGCGTATAGGCGGATTTATTGCCGCAGCCATGCTAATCAACCTGATTACCGCCGCAGTCGCCGGTTTCAGCGTGCCGTTGCTGCTACGAAGGTTCGGGATGGACCCGGCTCTGGGCGGCAGTGTCACCCTCACCACCATTACCGACGTGGTGGGTTATGCCTCCTTCCTGGGACTGGCGGCCTGGTATTTGTTCTAGCGCATCTTTCACACGCCTAAAAATATTAATATAAACAATAAGCTATAAATAAAAATCAACAGGAACTATTAAGCCGCACACTAATAATGGTTTATTTCCTACCAAAAAAGTAAGATAATCTACCGCAAGGTCAATGGATCTCATGGCCTGAAATAATAATTAACAAGCATGATAGATAAGGGAGTATGTATGCGTGCTGGCATCAATCGCCGTATTTTATCCATAAGAAGCGCTGTTTATTTCACTGTTACCCTGTTCACCATTACCCTGTTTTATCTACAGGCGAACGCGGCTGCTTCAGCTTACCGATACTACGTACTCAACCCGACCACGGCGGCCAGCGCACTTGAGGTTATCTCGTTATCGGATAGCAACCAGATCAGTGCGGGCGGCACCACACTCACCTTAAACAAGTACCAGCGTGGCACGATTCCGGCCGCTGCATTAACGCAGGGTATCGAGATAACGGGCACAGCACCATTCACACTCGGCAGTATAGCCGGCAACACCGATCTACCCGTACCGGCCCGCTTTGCCGGTGTTGATTTTGTTATCCCGCATAATCGTGGCACCCATACTTATTATATGATGAGTCCCTACGCGGACGCGCAGGCTCAGGTAACACTCGCCGGTATTCCACAAATGGTTGCGTTGTTGCAGAACCAGGTAGTGGCCTTTAATGCCGGAAGTGATAACACCATTTCAGGCATCGTCCGATCCGATACACCACTGGTCATCGCCCATGCCAATGGCACCAGTGATGCCTATCCCGTACTGCCAGTTGCCAAAGAACTGTGGGGTGTTGAAAGCACCATCGCAACACTGGGTGCCTTAGAAAACACGACCACCATTACCGTGTACGCCAGTGATGGCACCAGCGCAGTCTATAGCCTGAACGCAGGCGGCAGAGTCATTGTAGCGGCAGGATCAAAGGCCTCGCAGGGTCAGGCCAGTAGCTTATATATCGTGGCCGATAAACCGATTGCAGCGATACAGACAGCCGATTCAGACGGTAGTGAGTCGAGCAGTTTCTGGTCCAGAGAACACCTGGGTACACGCTATGGCTTACCGGTCGGGTCACAATATATTGCCGTGGTCTGTCCGGATGCCAATACCACCGTCACCCTTTATGATGGTAACAATGCACCGGTGTCTAGCGCCTGCAGTGGTGATGGCACCACGGCCGGCAAGGCCTATTTCGGCTCAGCCACCGCCGGACTCAATATATCAGCCGGGGCCTATATCGAAAGCGACCAGCCGGTCTACCTGATCTACGAAGAAAGCAATAGTAATGATGAACGCAACCTGCTTGGACACACCGAAAAATACTACGTCTTAAACCCTGTTCACTCCTCGGTTGACATGAACGTGATCAGCCATGCTGACAACAACCGGATTACAGCCGGCGGTACAAGCTTGCTGCTGGGTCAGGATCAACAAGGCACCCTGCCTGCCGCTGATATCGGTTCAGGCCAGGCCATTACAGGGTCGGCCGCTTTTGGCTTGGGTAGCACAGCTAATGGTGCAGATATACCGGTGCCGGAATCACTTGTCGGTGTGGCCTTTGTCGTGCCGCATTATCGTGGTACCCATACCTATTATTTAATGAGCCCTTTCGCCGATACCCAGGCCCACATTACACTGGCCGGCGTCACACAAACGGTCGCGCTGATAAAAGGGCAGGTCTATACCTATAATGCGGGTGCTGATAACACCCTCTCGGGTATTGTCCGGGCAGACATGCCCATCCTGGCCTCGCATACCAATGGCAGCAGTGATGCGTATCCGATACCACCGGCCGCCACCGAAGTCTGGGGCATCAATTCCACCCTCAGCCATATCGGTGCACTGGAAAATGGCACCACCATCAATGTCTACGCCGATGATGGCAGTACCGCAACCTACAACCTCAATGCCGGTGGTCGGGTACAAATCAGTATTGGTTCCAGTGCAGCAGAAGGTGCCGGCAGCAGTATCCATATCGTCGCCGACAAACCTATTGCGGCCATCCAGTCAGAAGATAGCGACGGCTCAGAGACCACCGGGTACTGGCCACGTGAATACCTGGCCACCCGTTATGGTTTACCGGAATCTTCTCAGTATGTCGCAGTGGTTTGTCCGGATGCGGGCACCACGGTTACCTTAAAAGATGGCGTTAACCTGCCGGTCACGCTAGCCTGTGGTGGCGATGGCACCACACCGGGCAATGCCTATTTCGGTTCTACAATCGATGGTGCCAACATCGCATCAGGCGCGATCATCGAAAGTGATTTACCGGTATACCTTATCTATGAGCAAAGCACGACCAACGATGAGCGTAACCTGTTGGGTACCAACATAACGGTACTGGCACCGGTTGTCCCGTCACCTGTCATCACCTTTGGCCCATCCGTCGTAAACGACAGTACCGCCACCATTAACGGCACCGCCACACCGGGCCAGGAAGTGCGTCTGTATAGCGGCGGCACACTGATCACCAGTACCTTTGCCGATGCCAGCGGCAACTATTCCTTTACCGTTACACTCACCAGTGGCCAGAACAGCTACACCGTTACTGAATTTGACGGCACCACTGAAAGCACAGCTTCGGCACCGGTTACCTTCTATTATGATACGGACCCCAATCTGTATCATTATGTATTGAACCCCAATACCGCCAATGCCGCGATAGACATTGTCAGTATGGTGGATGGCAATCTGATACAGGCCGGCAGTATTAGTACCACCCTGAATCAATACCAGTCACTGAGCATCGCTGCCAGCGAGTTTATTCAAGGCAGCCGCATTACCTCGACGGGTGCTGTAAGCGTGGGCACGGCAGCCGATAAGGCCGATATGGCCGTACCGTCAACATTTGCGGGTACGGCCTTCGTCGTGCCTCACTATCGTGGCACTCATACCTATTTTCTGATGAGTCCCTATGGCAACGCACAGGTACAAATCAACCTGGGCGGTGCTATTCAGACCGTGTCGTTGATAAAGGACCAGGTCACGGCATTCAATGCCGGTGCCGATAGCACCCTCTCCGGTACTATTCGATCAGACCTGCCTATCGTGGCCGCACACCTGGGTAGTTCAGGCGACGCCTTTCCGATTGCACCCGTTGCAACCGAGCTATGGGGCGTAAAAACCACGACCAGTTATATCGGCGCACTGGAAAACGGCACCACCGTGACCGTCACTGCCGATGACGGCACCAGTGCTACCTACGCCCTGAATGAAGGCGGCCTGCAAGTTATCGCCGTGGGTTCGAATGCCGCACAAGGCATGGGTAGCGCGTTACATGTGGTATCCAGTAAACCGGTTGCAGCCATCCAGTCAGCTGATTCAGATGGCTATGAAGCGACCAGCTTCTGGGCAAAAGAACATCTGAGTACCCGAGTGGCGATCCCGACCGGTGCGCAGTACATGGCCGTGGTCTGCCCCGATGCCAACACCAGCGTCACCCTGAACGATGGCGTGAACCCACCCGTCACCCAGGCCTGCGGCGGTGATGGCACTGTACCGGGCAAGACCTATTTTGGTTCCATCACGGCCGGACTCAATATCACGGCCGGTGCCACCATCGAGGCCAACAACCCGGTTTACGTGATGTATGAAGAAAGCAGTGTCAATGACGAGCACAATGTGCTGGGTACACTGGCGAGCATGAACAGCGCGCCGGTGATCACCTCGCCGGGCAGCTTGACCAGCATAGAAGGGGATGTCGTCACTCAGAGCATCACCGTAATAGACACCGATAAAGATAACCTGGCCTATACCATTACCGGCTTACCGGCAGGACTCACGCTGGATACCAACACCGCGACCATCAGCGGAACGATAGCGACTGGCGCCGCAGTGTCCAGCCCGTATACCGTCACCCTGCAGGCCGGTGATGGCTTCACCACCACCAGCATTAACTTTAGCTGGGTGGTGAGTACAGTCGCAGTCAATACCCCGCCGACGCTGACACAGCCGTCCGCCCAAATCAGTAACGAAGGTGATAGCGTCTCGTTGCAGTTGCAGGCCAGTGATATCGATGCCGATCCCTTAACCTATAGCGCCACCGGTCTACCTGGTGGCTTATCCCTGAATAGCGCAACCGGAATAATCAGCGGCACACTCGCCACCGGTGCATCGACATCCAGCCCTTACACCGTTAATGCCAGCGTCAGTGATGGACAAAGCACCACCAGCACCCCCTTCAGCTGGGTCGTCAACGTAGCCAACACTGCACCGGTCATCACCACCCCGGCCAATCAAACCCATAACGAAGGCGATATCGTCTCCCTGCAAATCAGCGCCAGCGATGCCGACAACGATACCCTGACCTACAGTGCGACCGGTTTACCGACAGGCCTGGCGATGGATCCACCCACCGGTAAAATCACCGGCACCCTGGCCGCCAACACCGCGACGGGTAGTCCGTATACGATTACCGTGTCGGCCAATGATGGCCAGGCCACAACATCAGCCAGCTTTAGCTGGACCGTGCAGCAGCCCAACGCACCCCCGGTCATTACCCCGCCTGCTACTCAAACTAATTTTGAAGGTGACGTGATTGGCCTGCAAATTACCGCCAGCGATGCCGAAAATGACACCTTAAGCTACAGCGCTACCGGCCTGCCCACTGGTCTGAGCATCAATACCACTACCGGCTTTATCTCCGGCACCGTCGCAACGGGCGCTGCCACCAACAGCCCCTATGCAATAACCGTCAGCGTCGCAGATGCAACCAATACCACCACCGCCAGTTTCAACTGGACGATTAATCCACCAAACACACCCCCGGTCATCACCCAGCCACAAGCACAAACCAGCATAGAAGGGGATACGATTGGTCTGTTAGTGAAGGCCAGCGATGCCGATAACGACACCTTAAGTTACCTGGCACTGGGCTTGCCCACCGGTCTGTCTATGAACGCCACCAACGGCGTGATCTCGGGCATCGTCACAGCAGGCGCCGCCGCCAACAGTCCCTATACCGTGACCGTAAGCGTGAACGATGGCAATGTCACCGTCACCGCCAGCTTCAACTGGACCATCAACATACCCAACACCGCACCGGCAATCACCCAGCCGGCCGCCCAGACCAGTGCCGAAGGCGATACGATTAGTTTGCCCGTTAAGGCCACCGATGCCGATGGCGATGCGCTGATCTACAGCGCCACCGGCCTGCCCACCGGCCTGAGCATCAATGCCGGTACCGGCATCATCAGTGGCTCCATCACAAGCGGGGCCAACACCAGCAGTCCCTATAGCGTGACCGTCACCGTAACCGATACCAAATCCAGCGTAGGGGCTAACTTTAACTGGGTGGTCAATCTCCCGAACACAGCGCCCGCTATTACCCAGCCGCTCGCACAAAACAGTATCGAAGGTGACAACATCAGCCTGCCCGTCGTGGCTACCGATGCCGAAAACAACACCTTAAGCTACAGCGCGACCGGCCTGCCAACAGGTCTGACTATCAGCAGCACTACCGGCATCATCACCGGCACCGTGGCCGCAGGCAGCACGGTGAACAGTCCCTATAGCGTAATCGTTGACGTCAATGATGGCACCGCCACCACCAGCACCACCTTTAGCTGGACCATCGCTAAACCCAATACCGCACCGGTGATCACCCCCCCGGCGAACCAGAACAGCAACGAAGGCGATAGCATTAACCTGCTCGTCCAGGCTACCGATGCCGAAAACGACCCGCTAAGCTACAGCGCCACCGGTCTGCCTGCCAGTCTGGTCATCGACACAACAACCGGTTACATCACCGGCGTACTGAATGCCGGTTCCGCCACCGCCAGCCCCTATAGCGTACAAGTGACCGTCACTGATGGCACCAACCCAAGCAGCGCCACATTTAACTGGGTGGTCAGTACCGTCGGCACCACACCACCGGTTGCCAATGCCGGAATCGATCAAACCGTAGGGGAAGGGATCAGCATCGCACTCGATGCCAGCGCATCAAGCGATGCCGATGGCAGTATCGTCAGCTACCTGTGGGAACAAATCGGCGGCCCGGTTGTTACCCTGGCAACGGCCAACAGTAGTACGGCGACATTCACCTCACCAGATGGTATTAACAGCACCTACTTCACGTTCAAACTGACCGTCACCGATAATGCTGGCCTGACCGCAAGCGATCGGGTCGTTATCCAGGTCGATGATACCGGCGGCATCACCGGAACCATTTTACCGAATGGCTCGATTATCAGTGGTTCACTGACCGGTAATACCATTTTGGCCAGCGGGAATACCTATACCGTGAGTGCCAGCCTGACTGTGCCTGTTGGCATCATCCTGGCGGTTGAGAATGGGGCTGACGTGAAGTTTGCGGCGGGGGCTAACTTGACGATTAATGGTATCTTGCAAGCTCAGGGTATTGCTTCCACCCCGATCGTGTTCACCTCCGGGCGAGCGAGCCCGGCGATCAAAGACTGGCAAGGTATTTTCATCAGCAGTACCGGCAACGTACTGGACAACGTAATCATCGAATACGCGACCACCGGAGTGCAGTTTAATGTTGATGGTGTGATTCAGAACAGCACACTGCGCTTTAACCAGGATGCGATTCGATTTAACACGGCCGGTGGCAGTGCGCTGAACAATGTGATCGAAGACAACAGCAAGAATGGGATTTACCTCATTAGAGGTGGGTCGGCAAAAACGGCCGCCACGATCAGCGGTAATACGGTTCAGCGTAATGATGTTGGTGTATATGCCAACTGGAATTCGGCGCCACTCATTACGGGCAATGTAATCACAGCGAACCGGTTAGGTATCTATGCGGGAGGCAGTACTGGCAGCGCAGCGTATACCCCCCGTCCGGTAGTGAACGGTAACCAGATATACAGCAACACACAATATAACTACCAGAACAGAAGTATTTTCAGTGCCGGCTCGACCGTGTTTGATGCCACGGGCAACTGGTGGGGGTCAACCGATCCGGCCGTGATCGCCGCAAAGATTTATGATTACACCGATGTCACCAGCAGTGCGATTATCGATTTCAGTGGGTTCCTGGATGGGGCGGGCGGGAATGCGGTGGTGGCTACATTACTAAGTAATACGATCACACAGGATCAGATCCTAACAGGCAATGTATATGTAGTTGGTAAATTCTCAGTACCAGTCGGCCTGAAGTTAACATTACAGGCCGGTGCAAAAGTCCGCATCTTGCCAGGCATGGGCATTACAGTTAACGGTTCGCTACAGGTGCTCGGCACACCAGCCAACCCGGTTATATTCACCAGCTCAAGCTCAATCCCCGTCAGAGGCGAATGGGCCGGCATCAAAATCACCAGCACCTCAAACAACATCCTCATTGATAATGCCATTATCCAGTATGCCGTCAGAGGCGTGCACTTTAATAACGCTAATGGAACCTTGAGTAACAGCCGTATTCAGGAAAACACCTACGGCGTTTATATTGATGGCAACGTTACCCCGCTACTTAGCAGCAACGCCATTATCAATAACACCTTTGGCATTTATTTACAGGGTTCGGGTAATGATTTAACCAACCCGCAGCCTGTGATTACCGGCAATGATTTGCATGGTAATCCATCCGGCAGTTTATATGTGAACAACTATGGTACCGGTAGCTCGCTTGTTATTGATGCCAAAGGCAACTGGTGGGGCAAGGCCACCCCTGACAATGTGACTGATATTGTCTACGCTGCTAACAGCGCAGCCGTGATTGATGCGAGCTTGCCGCTGCTGGCGGCTACCAAAGGTGTGCAGGTCACGGGTATTACACTGACAGAAGCCTATTTCTCACCCAATGGCGATACCGTGAAGGATGCAACCGTATTCAGCGCGACATTATCAGCTGCGGCCAGCTGGACCGTGGATGTCAACGATATTAATGCTCAAACAGTTCGTAGCTTCACCGGTTCGGGTATCAGTGTCTCAGCAAGCTGGGATGGTCTCAATAATATAGCCACCCTGCAGCCGGATGGCCGTTATACATTCGTATTGTCAACAACATTAGCTGGTCAAACCAATCTAACAGGATATTACAGTACCGAACTTGATAATACTGTGCCGGTGAGTGTCATCAGTAACTTACCCAATGGCTCGATATTCCAGAATGTAGCGTCACAACAGGTTGTTGGCTCTGCATATGACCAGAATTTCACTAACTTTGAACTGGAATACGGAACCGGAACATCACCGACTGTCTATACAACCATATCAGGCATTCAAACTGTGGTAAGAAACTTGCAAGCGCTTGGTACCTTGATGTTACTCAACCCTGATGGAACCCCAGTCCCCATTATGACCAATGGCCAGTACACCGTCAGATTAAGGGTTACCGATGCGGCGGGTAACGTGGGCATACAAACCCGCCTGGTTACCATTGATAACCTTGCCTTCTCAAATGTGATTCAAACAACCGATAACTTCAACCCCGGTCTGGGCCAATCACTGGGATATACGTTTGATCTGAATCTACCCGGGACAGTGACGCTGGATGTGTATCCAGAACAGGCCGGTACAAGTGGTACACCGATCCGAACCATAACGGTTACCTATACTGCTGCCGGTACTTACAGCCTGACCTGGGATGGCAGAGATGATAATGGTGTGTTGGCACCAGATGAGGCTTATGTAATCGTATTGACTGCTAGTGATGGAACGCGTCTGGGTGTATACCAGCCTGTGCCGCCTGCAGCCAAAACAACGCTGCCACCGACGCTTATGTCAACCACTGCCAATGCGTTTAGCAATACCAACTGGACAACGGATGTCGTGGTGCCATCAACCGGTCGGGTTCAGTTAGCCTTGCAATTGGGTGGTGTATGGACTTACCCGGATGGTGCAGGTCTTATTCTGACGGCAGGTACGCATACCTTACAGTGGGATGGAAGAGATCCTGCTACTGGCAAGGCGTATACAGGTACCTTCAAAGTACAGGTTTACTTCATCAGCTTCAGCAACAGTACCGTACAGATTACCGGCGGCGCACCGGTTATCTCAGGAGCTGCAACCAATATTGAAGTGAAGTCAGATCCCTATACGGTCTACCTCAGCTATGGCCAGTTCACCAAATTCAGATATAACCTGGACAGGGCCGCAACCGTCACCATCAAGTTGCTACCACCGGGCATTTATAACCCGAGTGATGCAAAGGCGATCACGGTCATCAGCAACGTCAGTCAGGCGGCGGGCGATCATGTAGAAGTTAGCTGGAGTGGAGTTGACACTAACGACGCAACGGGTAAGACGCTACTGATAGGCGATTACGCACCGGCGATACCAAACCCTGCACAGGGTTCCGCCGAAGGGGCCTATACCTTTGTGATTCAGGCGACCAGCACCGCCGGTGTTACTACCACGAAACGGGGTACCTTGAGTGTCTACAGGTAGCTACAATACCCGATTACGATCCCCCCTAACCTGTTTGCGGACGGTAACCGGGACGTTACTGGCTATGCTGTTACTGGTGGGCCAGGCCGCTCACGCAAGCGAGCCCCTGGATATCGCCTACCTGAGACTAACCGATGGATACTGGCAGGCATGGGTGACAGACAGTCAGGGAAGCAAGCACAAGCAAATTACCCGCAGCCCAATAGACAAAACCCGACTCAGCTGGTCAAAGGATCGCCAGGAACTCCTATGCAATCGCAATGATGGCAGTATTGCCCGTGTGTCGGTCAGCAATGGCAAGGAAACCCGCCTGACATTGCCCATGAAAGGCATGCTGGATGCCCAATGGTCACCTGATAACCAGTGGATAGCCTATTCACACAGCCCCGAGGCCAGTCCGGATACCAACGACCTGTGGATGGTCAGAACCAATGGCAAAGATTTACGTAAACTGAATAACAAACCGCGCCTGCAACTCATGCCATCATGGGGCGCACGTAATAAAATGCTGGTGTATACCTCGGGCACCTTAAAAAAACGAAAAATGGATATCTGGACACTGGATCTGAAAACAGGCAGTAAAAATCAACTCACCGCCAGTGCAGGCCTGAAGTTTGACCCGGTGTTTTCCAGCCAGGGTGACGTGGCCTACGCCAGTAACCAGAATGGTAATTATGATATCTGGATGATCAAAAAAAATGAACACCAGCCCTTCGCACTAACAGACACGCCGGCCTATGAAGCGCAGCCCAGCTGGTCACCCGATGGCACCCGGATTGCGTACTATGCATTGATTGATGGCAAGCGCCGTGTCTGGGTGAAGGACTTAAGCAGTGGCAAGGCCCATGCAGTTACCCCGGCTGACAGCTTCAGCCGTTACCCGGCCTGGGGTCATTGAAATGAAACAGATCATCAATAGCAAAACCTGGATCGTACACGGCCTGATAATCAGCAGCCTGCTACTGGCACCGGTGATGGCGGCCCATGCAGGGCTTACTATCGCCAATGTCAGTGCAGAGCCTGCCATATTCAAGCCCGCTAAAGATAAAACGATCAAAGTCGGTTTCACGATCAACGAGCCGGCCCATGTGCAGCTCAATATCTATGATGCGCGTGATTACCTGATACGCAACATTTCATCAAAAAAAGTACTGTCTGCCGGTAACCATACGTTGACATGGGATGGTCGCAGTGCCAGTGGTCAGCCACTGCCACCCGAGGCCTATTACTACACCCTGGAAGCAAAGTCGGCTACCGATGAGCTGTCTGAAAAACCAGTTGTTTATGATCTGACCGATAAAACCGGCGGTGAAACCGTTTATGCGGTCAAGGTAGAGTACAACCCGAAAGATAAAAAAGTCCACTATGCGCTACCCGCAACAGCCCGTATCTTTATGCGTGTCGGCATCGAAAAAGGCAATATCTATGGCACGCTGATCAACGGTGCCATACGCCAGGCCGGGCAGCAGACCTGGTCATGGGATGGCTGGGACCAGTCCCATGTGTTTGAGCTGGGCACGCATCCCAAATTACAGGTTTATGTTGAAGGCATTGCGCTGAGCGATAACGCGATACTTATCGATGGCCCGCCACCCGCCATGCCGACCTATGTATCACTCAAGCCAGACGAGATCGTACGCAGGAAAGCACAGCCAAAACCACCCGGCGTCAATATTCATGCGCGGCACCAACGCGAACTGTGCCGTGACTTCCCGGTAACACTGACCCTGCCCGACAATATCAAACAAAGCAAACAGGGCCTGCCGCTGATCACAGGAAAACTGCCGGTTAAAATGGACTTGCGCCCGGAAGATGTTGTCATGCTTGAGTCCCAACGCTTCGAGCTGGTTTACTATCTGAACAACAACCTCGTATATGAAAACGAAGTGTCCTATGTCCCGTACACCTGGATATGGGATCCCAAAACACTCAGTGGCGGCACCCATTACATGACCGCCGTCGTGGTTGGCTTTGACGGCCATTTTGGCATGTCGACCATCAAGTTTCAGTTGGCAAAAACCGGAAAATAAGAAAAGGACAAACACGTGAAAGACCCCAGACAAAACCCTGCATGCACCCAAAGGCGAGTCGTACTGCTGTCGTTCCTTAGCCTGTTACTGTTTGCCGGCACACCTCATGCAGCCGATACCGATAAGGCCGAACAGCATTATCAGCAAGGTCAGGCCGCCTATAGCAATGGTGATCTGCAAACCGCCGAAATCCAGTTACTACTGGCTAACCGCGAGCAGCCACAACGTGCCGACATCATGAAGGCATTGGCAACGGTATACCTGATTAAACGTGATTATCCCAGAGGAAACGAATGGGCGCAGCGACTGATCGAACAGCAACCAAATGAAGCGACCAACTATATCCTCAAAGGCCAACTGGAACATGAACAGGGCCAACATGCCTCAGCGCAGCTCAGCTATGAAACAGCGGCCAGACTGGCACCCAATGACCCACAGATACAGTCCCAGGTCGCCGGATTTTTTAGCACCGTAGACCAGCATGACCAGGCCGAATCCTACAGCCAACGCAGCAAAATTTTACGTAACCCGAATAACGCAAACAGGTAGACAGTGGTATGAGCATAGCTAACATGGAAAGTCCGACACACGCAGCCACCTCAAACAGGCAGCGCAGCCCATACAAACGTCTGCTCATCGTCGCGGTTCAGGTGCTGCTGTTCAGCTTCTATGCCGAAACCAGTCTGGCCTGTGACGGTTGTTTGCCCGGTTCGCAAACCGGTGGCAAGGATACTAATAGTGACTCAACTAAGGATGGTGCTTGTGATTCAACGATAGAAGGGCCGAGCACATGTCCTAAGTCTCTTATACCCCCACCCGCCACATCTTCTTGCGGGAAAGCAGGTAAGCCGATCAGCCTGTACTCAGGCAAAGAGTTCTACAGCAAGGTCGACCTGAGCGTGAACGGCCTTTATCCCATCGTCATGCTGCGTAAATACGATAGCCAGACCAAATACGATTCCAGTCTTGGCTATGGTTGGGCCTTCACCTACGACAAACAGCTGTACAAATACACCGATGGCAGCGTCGTGGTCAGACGTGACTGCGGCAAGCGCGACACCTACATCCTGTCCGGCGGCAGCTATACTGGCCCCAAGGGTGATCGCGGCAACCTGGTCGAAAACAATGACGGTAGCTTTACCCTGACATACGCCGGCAACACCAAGGAATACTACAACGCCGACGGCACCTTGAAGGCACTGGAAGACGCGATCGGCCATCGTCTGGAAATGACCTACGATGCACGCGGTCGCCTGCCGCTGGTTGGCAGCTCACCGTTCGCGGTTGATCCCAACACCCCCGCGGCCATTGCCTACCTGCCACGCCTGACCAAGGTCGAGGAGCGAAACGTAAGCGGAACCCTGACCGGACGTTTTGTGGATATCGTTTACAATGACAGTACCGGCCGCATCAGTACCATCACCGCCTCCGATGGCCGCAGCGTCAGCTACGTTCATGATGCGACGCTCAGTCCCACCAACGGTAACCTGCTCACCGTCAACGGACTGGAAAGCATCGTCTCCACCTATGGCTACACCGACATTAATGACAGTCATAACCTGACCGATATTCAGGTCGGCACCGGCACCGATGCCTGGGTCAACACCTATGATACCAACGACCGGGTGATTAAGCAGGTACATGGCAGCAATGTGTTCAGCATCAACTACGTCATTCCCACGGTACAGAGCAAGGTCACGCGCACCATCCTGGCCGCCGACAACACCACCGTGCTGTATACCCAGGTCAAAACCTACGACTTTAACGCGAACGGCTTTCTTACCAAAACCACCGATGCACTGGGCAATGAAGTCCGCATTGTCTACAACAGCAATATGTGGCAGACCTCAAGCGAAGTCTGGCAAAAAACCGGAACCACACTGTCACTGCTAAAAAAGACCAGCTCTATCTATGACAATGAAGGTAACCTGACCTCCAGATCGGTCTCATTAGTCGGTGGCGAGATCATCACCAGCACCTATACTTACGATCAACGCCGCGTCAACAGTATCGAAGTACGCTCCAGTCTTCGTACACAGTTTGCCCGTACCGAGATCACCTACAACTACGACAGTAATGGCCAGCCCAGCACCATCCAGTCGATCAAACGACGTCAGGACGATGGCAGCTTCCTGACCACCCAGCTGAGCTATGATGCACTGGGTCGGCCCACCACCATCACCCTGCCGGATAACCACCAGATCATCTATGAATACACGGCCAGTGACTATGTCACTAAAATCTATCAACAAGATGGCGCCACGGCCAGCCCCTACCTGGTTAAACAGTTTGGTTACGATGCACAGGGTAATCGTGACAAGGTCTGGGATGCACTCAACAACCTCACCCAATTAACCTACGACAACCTCGGCCGCGTAACAACCATTGCCAATGCCCTGAATGAACAAACCCTGCTGACCTATGACCCGCAGGGCAACCTGTCACTCCTGGAAACCGGCCGTACCACCGCGGGTGGCGAAGGGCAGGTCACCCAACTGATCTATGACACACGCAATCGCCTGACCAGCATCCAGCAAAAAGATGACGTCGCAACATTCAAAACACTCAACAGCTACACCTACGACAGCGAAGACAACCTGGCAAGCTCAACCGATGCACAAAGCCGAACCACGACCTATGCCTACGACAAATTAAACCGTCGTACCTCGGTGACCGATCCAAATACCAATACCAGCACCCTCACATACGACGCGGCCGGCCGCGTGACCAGCGTCACCGACGCACTGGCTCGCACCACGCTGTACAGCTATGACAAACTCGACCGGCTGATTCAGCAGATCGATCAGGGCGTTACTCCATCACTGGTGTCCAGCTTTACCTACGACCATTTCGGTAACCTGATCAAAGTCACCGACCCGGAAAACCGCACCACCGCCTATACCTACGATGCCCTGTCACGCCGTACCTCTGAAACCAAACAACTGGGCCAGACCCTGCAATACGTCTACGATACCCGTAGCCGTATCGACTACATGATCAACGCCCGTGGCAACAAGATCGATTACCTCTATGAAACCTGGGGCCCAATCAAACAGATCGATCAATATACCAAAGCCAGCGATACTACCACTGTCCGCAACATCAAATTCGCTTACGACCTGGAAGGCAACCTGACCAGCACAGCCGACAGCAGTATCCAGACAGCCGATATGTACGGTATTACCTACGATGCGCTCAACCGACGTGATATCACCACCGTTAAATACCTGCCGTTCGCCAATATCACACTGGACTATAACTACGATCGCTACGGCAATCGCAATGGTATGGCCTATAACGACGGTACGGTACAGACCAGCAGCTTTACCTATAACAAACTCAATGAGCTGATTACCGCAAAACTGTTGAGTACCCCGTCATTTAACCTGGCCTATTACCTGTCCGGTGAAATAAAGAACATCACCTATCCCAACGGCCTGAGCAGCGACTTCCTGTATGAAGCCAACGGCCCGGTCCAGAGCATCACCACCAGTGGCACCGCCGGACAGGTCGAACAGTTTGCCTATACCTATGATGCAGTGCTGAATGTCGACACCCTGACCGACAAGAACGGCCTGCACGACTACAACTACGATGGTATAGACCGCCTGATCAAGGCATTGCACCCGGCACCCAGTGGCCTGCCCGCGACAGAAGACTTCGCCTATGACAAGGTCGGTAACCGTGAAGACATCACCGATGCGACCCTGTTTAACTACGATAACAATAACCGTATGCTGTCCAGTGCCAGCAACACCTACACCTACGATGCCGATGGCAACACCAAGACCGTATCCGATGGCACCACCTTCACGTTCGACTATACTAATCGTTTGAACACGTATGCCAATGGCACCAATAACAGCAGCTATGTGTATGACACGTTCGGTAAACGGATTAAAAAGATCGTTAATGGTGTAACCACCTGGTTCGTATGGGATGGCAGTAAGCTGCTGGCGGAATATGACTCAACGGGTACGCGTACCAAACGTTATGCCTATCTGCCGGGTGATTTGTTGCCGTTGCAGATTCAGGACAGTAACGGGATCTATAATGTTCATGCGGATCATTTGAGTACACCAAGGTATTTGACGGATGCGGCGCAGAAGGTGGTGTGGACGTCTACGCATGAGGCGTTTGGGAAGGCGGTGATAAACGAGAATCCGGATGGGGATGTTAATAACATTAGCTTTAATTTTCGGTTTCCGGGGCAGTATTATGATCAAGAAACCGGGCTGCATTATAACTACTTTCGGTACTACGATCCTTCTACAGGTCGATACATTACCAGTGATCCGATAGGGTTAGCGGGAGGACTCAATACGTATGGGTATGTGTCTGGGAATCCGCTAAACAGGTTTGATCCATATGGTTTAGATGCACAGGAAGTACTAGACACTTTATTTGACACTGGTCCATTTGATTTAATTACGAACTACGCTTCCAGTATTAAAGCAGAGAATATAGCCCAAAGATCGTCATTACCTGGGTCTATTAATGGTCCGCAAGATGCATACCGGCACTGTGTCTGGTCTTGTTTTATGGCCCAGAATACGAACCAAGAAGACGCGAGGCAAACTGGTGAAAATCATGAGGAAGCAGGTTCCAGAGGAAATCCACCACAGGATCCATTAGCGGAGGCAATGGATACACATAATAATGCCGTAGGAAGACAATGTGCCGCAGACAACCCAAAAAGAAGGAGTGGGCGTGGCAAAAAGAATAACTCCAAAAGCTGCCCTGTGGCATGTATGGGTGCCTTAACAGGAGGGAAACTACTAGAGATGCGCAATTATTAGGGGTAAGCCTTAAACAGGTTTTAAGATGAAATCGAATTATTTTATAATAATTACTATATTACTCGTTTCGTTGATTGCATGTTCTTCAAAGTATGAACCTGTAATTTTCTTTCAAGATATAGAAAGCGGTAATTCACCAAAAGATGTGACTAACAAACTAAATGCTGATATTGATGCCATTGTTGAAGATACTCATGTAGAAGAAAAGGGTGACAGACCTGAGTTTAGTGTATATCGAATTCAATATATGGTTACAATTAAAGGGATTAAGGGGAAATTAGTTACAGAATTTTATAATAGTAAACTAAGAGCTGCCTTCTTCTTTCCAGACGACGAAAAAATTAACTATGATATCTTCTTTAAAGGTTATGCTGCTGAAAAAAATCATATTACACGCGGTAACTTAAGATTTTGGTCCGGTAGAGACATAAATGGGAAGCTATTCATAGCATGGGAGGATATTTATCTATCTTCAAAGATGTCAAAATGGATTGCGGACTGGAGTTAAAACAAACCGGGCCAGAGAAAGAGAATTGATGGGGCCAAGTAAGTGATGAGGGTCAGGCCTTACATTTTACATTATTATTTTTAGCAGCGAACCCTATTCAACAAAACCGCCCCAGCTTATCCTCAATCTCATCAAGCCCATTTTGATAGACTTCCGGAAACCGATCAATCGAACAGACCAGGTCTTTCATCGCCGGTTCGATCCAGGCAATGGCTTCCAGAATATCCCTGTGTTGCTGCGCCAGATCCTGCCAGTACCAGATCGGTTCATGATGAAATATCCGGTTACGCAGCAGACGGATTTTATTAAATCGTTTTGACAGGTTTTTACGGGTGCGTATTGTTTTAGGCATGTGTGGAAAAACCGTTTTAATCAAACGTGGCCACAGCACCTGCTCATAACGCTTGTCAAATAAACTGGTCCAGAACCCGAAGTTCAGCTCGGCAATCATCCGACCGGGTTCCAGTGGCCTTTTTTTGCGTTGCAACATCTCCCTGGCCTTGCGCACAGCGGCCTGATCACGGGACTGGATAACACGGTTATGATTAAACCAGTCATCCTGTCCTGAATAATCCTTGATCGCACCATGCAGCGCATTGCGTAACGTGACCTCCAGCGTCTGCAGGGCAGGATACAGACTCTCGCTCAAGGCCATGTTCCAGGTGTAATGACTGAACAGGTACTTATTACCGTCCTGATGTAAGCGGTTCTGATAGGCGCTCAGGCGTTCGGATGAAAGTGCCTGGCGCAGTTGTTGGGCGATGTGATCTTGCATAAACAGGGTGTTCTGGCTATGATAACAGTACAGCCCCCGGGCACTTCCTCTCCTGATGCAAATCAGTGATGAATCCGGGGTTTTTTATTGCCTGTTATTTTTATCTCCTTTAGCCGCTTAAATTACTGACCATCTGCTGGGTCTGATGTTTGATGATCATACCATCGAGCAAGGCCTTGATAACCTTCTTCTCATCATCGGTCATGCGTGAGATGGCCTCGAACTGCAGCCGTAAATCCTCATCCGGCCCACGTTCTCCTTCCTCGAACACCATCTCATCCAGACTGACGTGCAGGGTCTGGGCCATCTTGATTAGCGCACTTAGGGTCGGTTGGGCCGAGCCGGCCTCGTACTTTTTAATCTGGTTCACATGCATGCTGACTGCATCGGCCAGGCTTTGCTGGGTATAACCCTGTTCCTTACGTAACTTGAGCAATCGTTTAGGGAAGTTCATTGCGATCATCCGCCAAAAGCTAATAACGCCCATACTATACCCCCGGTCTATTTTAATGGTTGACAAAAGTATACTAAACAATACTACAATAGTACACTATAGTGGTCTTGACAGCTTTTGGAGGACATAGAAATGGGCCGTATCCCGGAAAATGAACTGGAACGCCTGAAACAGGACATCTCCCTTGAACGGCTGGTCGAAGCGGTCGGTATCCCCCTCAAACGCCACGGCCAAGACCTCATCGGCCTATGCCCGTTCCACGATGACCACGAACCCAGCCTGGTCATTACCCCATCCAAAAACCTGTGGCACTGCCTGGGTGCCTGCCAAACCGGCGGCACCGTGATCGACTGGGTCATGAAAATGGAAGGGGTAAGCTTCCGTCATGCCGTGGAGCTGCTGCGCGAAGGCGTGCCCGCGGTTGCGACGAACCGCGCCCCGGTTAAACAAGGCACCGTGCGCAAACTGCCACCGCCGGTAACACTGGCCGGTGAGGATAGCGAACTACTCAAACAGGTGATCGATTACTATCACGAAGGCCTGCAAGACAGCCCCGAGGCGCTGGCCTATCTGGACAAACGCGGCATTGCCAACAGTGATGCAATCGATCATTTTAAAATCGGCTTTGCCAACCGCACCCTGGGTTATCGCCTGCCGGCGATGAACCGCAAGGCCG
>ENA-ORDP01000036-ORDP01000036.1-marine-sediment-metagenome-genome-assembly--contig:-NODE-36-length-74837-cov-9.645904_pt1 | contig 74837 bp, 79 predicted proteins | sample MGYA00248627_ERZ508539 | MGnify/ENA primary metagenome ERZ508539 (study PRJEB26208, sample SAMN05571518) | marine sediment metagenome | biome: deep sea; feature: Hydrothermal vent; material...
GGGTTACCCCACTGGTACCTAAAACCAGCGCGTCTACCAATTCCGCCACTCTCGCTTGCCTATACTTTGCGCCCATCTACACCCAGAACCGCTCCACCAAGAGACAGTCTCACGAGGTCGGCCGAACCGCATCAGATGGCCCATTATACACGCAACACACATGCCATATCTTGGCCAAGCCATAGCTACGAGAGGCGAACGACGAGTCGCGAGCATACTATAGACCGAAGCTAGAGGCTCGTGACTGGAATATGACTTTCGCCGAACGGGTCGACCTGGAGGGTCAGCCCCTGGACTTAACATGGGCGCGACAGGGATGTGGCGCACTGCATCAATTCAAGAGCGGACCAACACGAGTTCGTGGCTACCCAGCTGAATCACATCCCCGATCTCAAGGATCTGGCGCTCAATGCGCTGTCCCCTGACCCGAGTACCGTTGGTACTCCCAAGGTCTTTGATAACGACATCACGTCTTTGGGTGGACAAGGTGAAAATCTCGGCATGATGACGACTGATCGCCGGGTCATTGACCACGATGGGATTGCCAGGGTCGCGCCCAATACTCAGAGAGTGAAAGGGCTCCAGACTATACCGACCCAAGACTTTCCCCTGGCAACGTAACTCAAGTATCGGGCAAAGGCTCCCTTCTGCCATAGACAATCACTCACTAAAATTAGGCTGCGCTTATCCTATACCAACAGCCTATGCGGGTGCCAGACGAAAGGACCTGCGTACCTTACAGACCTATTTATTATGGTGGGCCGTGTAGGGATCGAACCTACGACCCGCTGATTAAGAGTCAGCGCAATAGGGGCCTATTTTGATAAATATCAATAACTTACATTCCTGAGTTTGGTGGTTTTTCGATCTTTTCCATAGTGTCTTAGTCCCCAGATGGTCCCAGCGTTTTAAAGCTATTCCCACTTACACTGACAATCTATAATCTCATTACCGGATACTGACAATCTGGATTCGTCTTATACACAAGTTGCTCCAATAGGATTGTAAGTAATTTATAATGCGTTTGAACTGTCGCAGTCTGTAAAGAATCGATTAAATCTACATAGGAATGCTTGGATAATTCAATGCGGGTTTTTATTTCCAAGCTCTCCTTCTCGTTTCGATAGATCGTAGCCCCATGGAGACCATCAATGGCGATCTGGAGAGCAATGATTGAATTCTGATGGTTTGACAACTTTGCCAAGTCGCCCCCTATATTTTTCTCAGAAAATGGGTTTTGAATTGGCCTCTCTGCGATGAAATAGACTACAAAGTTCGCTATTTTCTTGAAGCAGCTCGCACGATCCATGCCGTCAACATGTGGTAAATCTTGCCTCATACCTAACAAGATTAACCTGCATTTAGAGGGGTCTAATACAACGGAGGTCTCTCCGATACTCTTGGTGAATTGGTTGATATATACAAACAAATTCACCATATCAATCTCAATGTCTTCGTTATACAAAATATTAAACATTTTCATCCCCTCCAACAACCAAACGCCCGTCTTGCAGAAACAAGACGGGCGTTTGCTGTTGCTACTTGCGTAATGGTTTAAGAACCGAACGCTTGTTTCAGGCGATTCCCGGACTCTAATGCCGACTTCTCCACATCTTCCAGACAGCTAATTCTCCTGGTATCCCCAGCGGCATTCGAGTTCTTGAAAGGCTTAGATTTCTTAGCCTTTACCATATCAAATTCTCCGACAACCTCCGTTGGCCTAACGAGGTTGTCAAAGACAATCACCCCTTTTTCGGCAGTCGCGTTCATCTCAGTCTCCATCTAATTCAGGTAAAAACTTCACTCGGTTTACAGGTTATCGGCACAAGATAACGTTTCTTAACCCGCACCAAAGCCCCTCTTCAATGTATAAAAACAGGGGCCATGCATCACAGTATAGCCCGTCTTTGCCACAATTTGCCACCATCTACTACTAAATATGGGCATTAATCAGGCTTATTCAAGGTCACCCCATCCACATGTCTCTGAGAACACATTATCGATTTGATTCATTATGGTATCGGAAAAGAGAGTTTATTATGATTCAAATCAACAGGATACGGCATTTAACAGTAATTACAGGCAATCTACTGATTCTCATGTCCCCAGATGGTCCCGAAGGGATTTCCGGTTACTAACTTAGTTGGCGTAAGTCATTGATTAATATGGTGGGCCGTGTAGGGATCGAACCTACGACCCGCTGATTAAGAGTCAGCTGCTCTACCAACTGAGCTAACGGCCCTGAAACGTACTCCGAGCAACGAGTCTCGGAGCTTTATTCTGGGGTGAACGATGGGGCTCGAACCCACGACAACCGGAATCACAATCCGGGGCTCTACCAACTGAGCTACGCTCACCAAAAATCAATCTTTCCTCTCGTCCCTCGTATCTCGTCCCTTGTTTTTAGTTGGTGCGCCCGACAGGAATCGAACCTGTAACCTACGGCTTAGCATACCACTACAGCTTTCGCTGCCAAATTAAGAGTGGGGCGTCGCTGCCATCCCTTCCCTTCCTTATGTTTGTGGTCTGGACTATATCTTCGCCATCTCAGGCGGGGCACGTATAGTCTCTACGGATCCCAGCAACGATATCCTATTAAACAGGGCCCTACCCATCACTCGGCCAAAACGGGTCCTCGACAACCACCTGCGCCGAGAACCTGTTACCACCGCCGGTCGATTCCTTCGGCCCCTGCCGGTCAAGCGATACAGTCTTACGTATCATCCCTCTCAACCACTGGTTTCCTCGGTATTGCCATCGCCATCACGCGTTAAGGGTTCACCGATACAGTGCCCTCCACTCCAAAGGTTGTGTTTCCCCGTGGAGGCTCCTTCACTTAAAGGCCGTTGCTCTATCCGATTGAGCTACGGGCGCGCATTACTAAAGCTACGAACTGCGAGCTTTGAGGAACGAACACTATTACAGGTGCTCGTGGCTCGTGGCTCGAATCTCGTAGCTATATTCTGGTCGGGGTAGAGGGATTTGAACCCCCGACACCCTGCTCCCAAAGCAGGTGCGCTACCAGGCTGCGCTATACCCCGATAATATGTAGCCCCCGGCCTTGCTTCTGGACCGGCCCACACCTACACACTTAGCATACCATTATAGCTTTCGCTGCCAAATTAAAGTACGGGCTTCGAGATTTAATTTGGGAGCCTTAATTTTGGTCCACAAACGCGGTCGGCGACTATACGCCCTGGCCTATTTGGCGTCAACGCACCCAAACCTGCTCTATTACTTGGTTTAGCGTACCCACTCATGCGATCATTCGCCGCCTGCCACCCTGCCGGATAAGCCCCATGAGCGCCAAGATCATAGACGGCAAAAAACTCGCCGCCCATCTCGCCGATAGCATCAAGAGCGAGGTTCTTCAATGGGTCACAGATGGCCATCGCGCCCCGGGGCTTGCTGTGGTGATTGTGGGTGATGACCCGGCGTCTCAAGTGTATGTTAGTAAAAAAATAAAGATGTGCGAACAGGTAGGGATAAGCTCATCCCTGCACCGGTTTCCCGCCCAGTTGGATCAGCAGGAATTGATCGGTCTTATCGACCAACTCAACCAAGACCCAAAAATTGACGGTATTCTGGTACAGCTACCCTTACCCGGTGCCATCAATGAAGAACAGGTCACCGAGCATATCGACCCCAGTAAAGATGTGGATGGGCTTCACCCCTACAACCTGGGCCGCCTGGCGGCACAATCTCCCCTATTACGACCTTGCACCCCCCGAGGGGTGATGACTCTCTTAGAGAGCATTGATATTGCCCTCGTCGGCGCCCACGCCGTGGTAGTCGGCGCCTCGAATTTGGTGGGCCGCCCCATGGCCCTGGAGCTACTACAGGCCCGTTGCACCGTCACGATCTGCCACAGCCGGACCCAGAATCTGCCTCAACAGGTCGAGCAGGCCGACATCCTGGTGGTAGCCGTAGGCAAGGCAGGTTTGATCAAGGGTGAATGGATCAAACCCGGGGCCGTGGTTATCGACGTAGGCACCAATCGCGCTGACGGTGGGCGTCTGGTGGGCGACGTGGAATTTGATACCGCCCGGCATCGAGCCGCCTGGATCACCCCAGTCCCCGGTGGAGTGGGGCCCATGACCGTCATCACCCTCATGCAGAACACCCTACAGGCCGCACGCAACCCTTAAGGAAAGCCTCAATCAGATCAGAACTCCCATAAAATTAAATAGCCCCGCCACAAGCAAACGGGGTATTACTAAGGGAAACGAAAACCTTGGAGGCACAACCCTCATGAATTCAGCCGGGACTTGATTTTGGCCCATGCAGACCTATCTTACTGGACATTCTATAGAGTTATGTCCCATAACTATGGCCCGAGACACAGGAGCACTTTAGCAATGACAGACACCCCACAATCTGAGACCCTAGGTTTCCAAACCGAGGTGCAGCAATTACTGCACCTCATGATCCATTCCCTGTATGGCCACAAGGAGATATTTCTCCGCGAGCTCATTTCCAATGCCTCGGATGCCTGTGACCGCCTGAGGTTTGAAGCCCTGACTGACAATAGCCTGCTGTCTGAAGACGACACGTTGGGCGTCCAGGTGACTGTAGACAAAGACGCCCGCACCCTGTCGATCATCGACAATGGCATCGGCATGAGCCGGGAAGAGGTCATCGAACACATCGGCACCATCGCCCGCTCCGGGACCAAGCAATTCGTCAAGGCCCTCACCGGCGACGATAGCAAAGACGCCAACCTCATCGGTCAGTTTGGGGTTGGTTTTTATTCCGCATTTATGGTGGCCAACAAGGTCACCCTGACCACCCGCCGTGCCGGTGACCAAGCCGATCAAGGGGTGCTTTGGGAATCCAGTGGACAGGGTGAATACACCGTCCAAACCCTGGACCGGCCCCAAAGCGGGACCGAGGTCACACTGCATATCCGTGAGGGTGAGGATGAATACCTGGAGCCCATACGTCTGCGCGGCATCATCGCCAAGTATTCAGATCACATTTCCCTGCCTATCCAAATGCCCAAGGAGATCGACGGCGATAGAAAAGACGATGGGCAGCCTGAATGGGAGACCATCAACAGCGGATCGGCGCTGTGGGCGCGACCCAAGCAGGAGATCAGCGAAGATGAATATAATAGTTTTTACTCTAACCTGACCTTTGATCACGAAAAACCCCTTACCCATATTCACAACCGGGTTGAGGGCAAACAGGAATACACCTCATTACTTTTCATTCCCAGTCACGCGCCTTTTGACCTATGGGATCGCGAACGCCAATCCGGGCTAAAACTCTATGTGCGTCGCATCTTCATTATGGATGACAGCAAGCACTTGATGCCCAACTATTTGCGGTTCGTCCGTGGGATCGTGGATTCCATGGATCTGCCCTTGAATGTGTCGAGGGAGTTCCTCCAGCACAACAAGGATATCGACAAGATCCGCAATGCCTCGGTGAAGAAAATATTGGTTCAACTCAAGACCCTTGCCGAAAAAGAACCGGACAAATACAAGATCTTCTGGAAAGAATTTGGCCGCGCCCTGAAAGAGGGTATTGCCGAAGACATGGACAACCAACAACAACTTGCCGATCTTCTCCGATTTGCCACCACCCTCAGCGAATCTGACGAACAAATCCAGTCTCTAAAAGACTACATGGGTCGCATGCCGTTCAAGCAGGATGCCATTTACTACCTCACAGCGGACAGCCACACCGCCGCATCACAATCACCCCACTTGGAGATTTTCCGAAAAAAGAACATTGAGGTCCTGTTATTGAGCGACACCATCGACGAGTGGGTCGTGACCCATCTCACCGAATATGAGGGTAAACCACTCAAATCGATCGCCAAAGGTGCATTGGATCTTAAAAACCTGGACGACTCCGAGAATAAAGCCGACACCAAAACCCAGGAAAAGGAGTTTTCTGACTTTATCAAACAAATCAAAGGCGCCTTGAAAGATAGCGTCAAAGAAGTACGCCTGACAGATCGCCTCACCGATTCACCGGCTTGTCTGGTTGCCGATGAACAGGACATGGGGGGCAATCTGGAGCGTATCCTTAAGTCTATAGGACAAGACTTACCCGAACACAAGCCAATTCTGGAAATCAATCCGGATCATGTTTTGATAAAACGAATCAGTGGCGACAACAAACAGCTAGACGATTGGGCCCAGGTCCTATTTGACCAAGCGGCCCTGGCCGAGGGGGCGGCATTAAAAGCGCCAGCTGCCTATGTCAAACGGATCAACGCATTAATCACGAACAGCTTGGCGGCAGCTAAATAAAATTGAGCAGAAAAACACCATGAGAACACTTTCTATAGTCATTCCTGCCTATAACGAGGAAGCCTCTATTGGAGCTTTGTTGGAGAAAATCGATCAGGTCGAACTGCAATCCATCGGAGTGAATAAGGAAGTGATTGTCGTTGACGATTGTTCCAGCGATCGAACCGGTGAGATAGTCAAACAACACAAGAATGTGTCCTATTACCTGCAGCCGGAAAACCATGGTAAAGGCTCAGCTGTGAAGCGGGGAATATCGGCCTCAACAGGTGACTGGGTGCTGGTGCAAGATGCAGACCTTGAGTACGAGCCAAACGACTACATTCCCATGATTGAGGAGGCGAACCATGACCCCGAACATATATCTATTTATGGCAGCCGCCTGCTAGGGCAGATTGTATTCTCTCCGGAAGGAAAGCGCATCAAGAGCAAACACAAAGACCAGAAGTTCGTCAACTGGCTTGCCAACCGTTTGCTTACGGTCTTTGCTTTTATGCTGTTTGGTAAATGGATCACCGACACCTTAACGGCCTATAAGCTTTATCCTGGTAAACTGGTTCGCTCATATAATATCGTGACCAGTGGATTTGAGACAGACCATGAATTGACAGCGTTCTTGATCAGAAGCAACATCAATATCAAAGAGGTGCCGATCCACTACTACCCTAGAAGCGTAGAAGACGGGAAAAAAATAAAGACCACGGACTTTTTTATTGCCTTGATTACCTTCCTCAGATTCAGGTTCCGTAGACTATCCTGATCTGCTGGCCCTCCTGATTTAATGAATTTTTCAATCGAAAAGCGATCTGTAATCCTGGCCTTTGGGGCAGTCTTGCTAGTGGCATTGGGGCTACGTGCGTTCTTTATCTGGACCAGCATCACCCACCTGCCTGTTACCGGAGATGAGGCCCTGATCGTTCTGATTGCCAAGCAGGTGATCAAAGGGGAGTGGCCGCTATTGATCAGCGGAACACCCTATCTGTTCCCTATTGAGGGCTATTTCATGGCACCCTTGGTGGAGTGGATGCCCAGAAATACTATCGGGGCCCGCTATCTGACCATGTCTCTTGGTTTGCTGTCCCTTGTCGGATTTTTTTATCTCACTAAAAAAGTCCTGCCCAAAGACAGCCAATGGCCAACGTTTCTCTTGGTCCTTTTCCCATCTGCCTACTTGTTGATCCTTCAATCGGGATATGTGCCACCAAATTATGCGGCCAGCATTACTTTTGCCTGGATAACGCCCTATCTGTTGGCAATGTCCTTCAATTCCTCGCGACGATATCTTCTATTCCTGCTTATCGGGATCGTAAGCGGGATCGCATTTAGCACGCACATGCTGACGATCTCCTACATATTTCCCGCCTTTATATTGATACTACTGGGCAAGAACCTGGTGGATGCCGCAAAGGGGGCTGGCAGATTTCTGTTTGGGGCGTTGATCGGCCTCGCACCTTTTATACTTTCTATTGTACACCATCCTCACGCACACGAGGCAGTCTCAAAGACCCGGCCAATCCTTGAAGTGATCCACCGCCTGTGGGACCCCGCCCTCAGCCAGACATTACCTGGAGCAATGGGTGTTAATCCGACCCTGTTTCCCGATTTTTCTACCCACCTGAATCAAATACCCCTATTTAGGGATGTGTTTGCGGTCATCTATTCATCTCTGATCCTTGCTGTATTTTTCCACAGATTGGTCCTGTTTATTCGCCATGTTAAACAAGGTCACTGGCCTTACCTCGACATCCAAGATTACTTTCTGGCCTCCAGTCTCATCGCCATTGTCCTGTATGCCTTTAGCGAGCGTGCGAGCTCGGAGTCGTATAGATATCTGGTGGTACCGGTAATCTTCTTTCCCTTTTTGCTTGGCTATACATTTTCAATTACCGGGAAAAAATTGCGCTGCGTAGTGGGTGCAATTGCTGTGGGTCTGGGGCTGTTCAACTTCGTAACCTCTGTAGAAGTAACACGTGCTTGGCGTACACCACAGTTCGCCGGTCAGATCGCGAAAACTCCCGGAATTATTCCTTTGATAGAAGAGCTGAAGAAAAAAGGCATTGACCGTTGTTATGCCTCATTCTGGTTAGGGTATCGTATTATTTTTCGCACGGATGAAGAAATCATATGCGCACCACCCTATAACGAGCGCTTTCTCGGATGGCCAATCCCATATAAGGATACTGTCGACAAATCACCGGGTGCCCGCTATATCCTTACCCACGGTTATGACACAAGATTGCCAATCATTGCATTTGAGCGACACATGAAGGAACAGAATATTTCTTATTCAAAGTGGAATGTAGGGCCATTCTACATTTATGAAGACTTCCATCACAAACAGGCCGATGTAGACACCAAGATCGTCAGTCAGGCTTATTTGCTAAATAGCAGCACTCAAGGGTCGGGGTTAGAATATCTCAGTGACAACAATGAGCGTAGCTCCTGGAGCAGTAATTCTGAACAGAAGATGGGCATGTGGTTACAGGCGAAGTTTAATACCCAACGTACAGTTCAGCGAGTAACCTTAGTTTATCCCTTTATCTATCCACATCTCCCCGATGAGACCGCCAAGTCAATCAAAATATTAGGCCGAAGAGGTGGCTCCTGGATTGTTGTTGCGGACAATATAATGCATCATTTCGATAGGACCCGGTTCAAGGAAAAACATCCGGTCTACGGCGGCATGCATCAGACTTTTTGGTTTGACCCTATCCGGATCAATGCAATAAAAGTAGAGATTGTCATCCCGAGAAAGGGAAAGCTGTGGAAAATGAGTCAATTAGAATTTGGCACCCCGTGTAAAGGCACGACAGTTTGTTGAAACAAATTTGGCTGTTATTGTTTCCATCTCCATTTTATTATTAAACAACAATCAGAATACTGTACAGACCGGATTTCAGATCGATCAAGCCGTAACAATGAAACAAGTTAAAGTCATAATATTTTCAGGAGGGCGTGGGTCTCAGGCACTTTCAAAACAACTGGTTGGCAACCCGCACGTACAGCTGACCCTGGCAATTAACGGGTATGACGATGGATTGTCCACTGGAGAGGTACGGCGATTTCTGGGAGATAGCCTGGGGCCATCGGATTTTCGGAAGAACGCCTCTACCATTGCGCGTGAACTGGGTTCTTGTAGCGCGTCGCTGATTGATTTACTGGATCTTCGCTTTCCCCTCGGCTATGGGCAAGCCGAGGCCCTGGTCAGCTTTGGGATTATAAGCGGAGACAAGATCCCATCGAGTTCCGAGCCTGGTTTTAATAACGAACTTGTGCGCTTACTAAGTGAGCTCGAGCCGGACCCGCGTACTACGTTAGTTGCTCGACTTGATAGCTTCCAGAAAGAATTGGGCCGCACAAAGTTCCCGTTTGATTTTTCAGATTGCAGTATTGGGAATTTGGTGTTTGCAGGATACTATCTGGAGGCAGGGCGCGATTTCAATCGCGCTATAGACGACTACTGTGCCTTAATGAGTGTTCCGGCCCAAACCGCCGTCAATGTTACCGACGGGAGCAATGCGTTCCTGGTGGCCATAGACAGTAATAAGTGCCTGTTAGCCAGCGAAGCAGATATCGTTGATGCGAACCGGCGAAATTACATTGAAGAATTGTTTTTAGTTAATCAGGCGCCAAGTGAGTGGATCAAAGACGTCGAAGCCAAAACTGACTGGCACCAGATCCTTGCTGCCAGGTCCGTGTCGGTAGCGCCAAACCCAGATCTTCTGCAGCGCCTGGAGCAGGCAGATGTGATTGTCTACTCACCAGGCACCCAACATTCCAGTCTGTTTCCATCTTATATGACCCTGGGGCTTGGCCAACATATCGCCAATAACCTTCGGGCGGTCAAGATCTTGGTGACCAATATCCAGGAAGACGCGGAAATTCCTGACGTTAGTGCCATCGAGATTATCAAACGCGCACTCTACTATCTGCGTGAGCGTAATTCGCGCAGTATACCGGCTCCGTTTCTCATCACACATTATCTGCTAAATGACCCGAATCGCACAGAACAAGGCGTACCTTACGTACCATTGGGTCGGTTAAAAAATATTGAGGATCCACGACTTGTCCGCATTGCAAACTTTGAGGAGGGTGATACGGGTAGACACAATGCAAAAAAGGTGCTCGCTCCGTTCATTGAATCCTTTATCGAAAAAGACAAGAAAACTTCCGTCGCCATCGTCCTGCTTGATACTCAATCTCTGGACAAGGTCTCGCAGACCGTTCTTGAGTCATCCAGAGCTGGTCTGGATCAAATCACCATTGAGCCGACTTTTTACTTTCGTAGCCCCAACAATCTGAATGCTGAGATTTCCAAGGCGATTCCATTCCGGTTGCGCAACCTTTGGCAACAGGATCGGGACACCGATGATCTGTTTCTGAGCGCAATCCGATCAGGGGGGCACGATTTCGCGATTCTGTTCGAGTCCTCGGGGATGTACCGGGGCGAGGATATCGTGAACCTCGCCTCATTACTTGCAGGGGGAAGATTGGATGTCGTGTGGGGGAGTCGGCGTCTTTCTGTGCGTGATATTCGCGAATCCTATGGTCTACGTTACCGGCGTAGCAGAATGCTGGGTGCAATCAGTTACATCGGCAGTTACTTGTTGAGTTTGACATATTTGTTCTTGTTTGGCCGGTATATCTCAGACACCCTATCTGGGGTCCGGGCAGTTCGTGTTCAATATCTTGAAGATGACTCAGTGCATATTGACGATAAGCGTCTGAACCAAAACTTGTTGTCACGCGTGTTACGTGATCAAGGTGAGATCTTTGAGACCCCTGTGAAATTTCTTCCTCTCTCCCCTGATAAGGCCAACCGGACCACAACCGGTGATGGCATAGCATGCATCCTGGAAGTTATAAAATGGCGTTTTCGTAGCCGATGACCGTCATCCTTGCCAGAAAGCCCATCAGCTTGCTGATCTTTGATATGGATGGTGTCCTGGTCTCAACATCTGCCTGCCACGCACAGGCGTATCGGGAACTGTGGAATAGGCTGGAACTGACTGGACCAGACTACCCGAATATTGCCGGGCGCAAGACATCGGAGGTGGTGCAAGAAGCCACTGCTGTGCTAAATCCCGATGAGAGCGATGTCAGGAAATGGGTACGATTCAAACAAAACAGGGCGAGAGACTTGATCGAATCGACCGATATTTGTTTTCCAGATACTCTTGAGAGTCTTGAACGGCTGTCGGCTCATGATGTCAAACTTGCCTTAGGAACCGCAGCATCGCCTGAGACTGCATTTTATATTTTGGACCGATACCAGATACGAGACCACTTTAGCATCGTGCTCACCGCAAAGGACGTCAACCGAGGAAAACCGGCGCCGGATATCTACCGAGCCATAGTGGAGAGACAAAACATAGCACCGGATATGTGTCTGGTTGTTGAGGATAGCTACTCCGGGATTGAGGCGGCAATCTCTGCGGGTTTGCCGGTTGTGTCAGTACGAACCAGAATCGAATCCAACAATCCGGCTTTCCTAGCTTCCTACGCTGATCTTTCAGAACTCTTGAGCACACTCCAGATGGCTTTATGATGAAACGGATCATGATCATCCCCGCCGCAGGAACCGGTTCCAGGCTCGGAGCCTCCGCGCCCAAGGTCTTGGTCAGGGTCAATGGCCAACCAATGCTGGATTATCTGTTTGAGTTATACGCCCCGGTGGTTGATCTGTTCGTTGTTGTGGTAAGCCCAGGTGCGGAGGAGGAGGTTCGTCGATTCTTAGGCACCGTATCTGTATCCACACGGGTCGCGCTCCAACAAGAGCCGACGGGAATGTTGGACGCGATCTTGATACCCACGGAAGAACTGTCTGAACTGAGGCCAGCGCAGATATGGATCACATGGTGTGATCAGATCGCGGTCTGCTCACAGACCGTACACAAACTCGCGCAGGCGACCAACAATGCTGCTGGTGCGCGGTTGGTATTTCCGACCATCCAACGCGAACATCCTTACATCCATTTTCAGCGGGACAAGAGCGGGGTCATTACCGGTATCGCGCAACAACGGGAAGGCGATACCATGCCACAGATTGGTGAGAACGACATGGGTCTGTTCGTGCTATCAGACAGCGCCTACTTCGACCTGTTGCCATGTTTCAGTAGGGAAACGGGGTTGGGGGATGAGACAAAAGAAAGGAATTTCCTGCCCTTTACTGTCTGGATGCAGAGGCACGGGGTGGTTCAGAGTCTTCCGGGCACTCATTACCTGGAGTCGATCGGCGTGAACACCCAAGCCGAACTGAAACAGATCGAACAATGGTTGTTGGATCGGTAACAGAAAAAGCCCGGATTAGCACAAACCTATAAAACTATATCTTTATGTGTATCCGGGTGTTGTTGATCTTGTTTTTACTCATTTCTGGACGATATTTTACCCTTTTTATCCATTATTTACCATTATCATCAATGGCTTAGGAGTTTTTTAGGATAGACTAATTAGCCACCTCAAGGGGACCATTCGCACTGCGGACCCGGGCATCCCCCACCCAATCCAGATCAGCCCCCTCGGTGGCCAAGGAACGGCCATCCCGATCCACACAATGACGGCCGAAGACCACAGCATTGGATATACAACCACTACCACCAATGCGCGTATATTCAAACAAGATGCTTCGTTCCACACAGGCCCCAGCCTGTACATGGCAACCGTGACCAATCCAAGTGGGGCCTTGTATGCGTGCACCCGCCTCGATACGCGATCCCGCACCAATATAGACCGGGCCATCAATCTCAACACCCTCCCAATCCACTGAGACATTGAGTCCCACCCAAACGCCCGGCCGCGCCTGTTTACCCGGTATCTCGATATTGTGCACATGGCCCTGCATCACAGCTTGGATGGCGCCCCAATAATCACTCATTTTACCAATATCCACCCAGTTAAAGGGCAGATTGATAGCGTAAAACGGAAGACCCTTTTCCAGTATGCTTGGGAACAACTGGCTACCGATGTCGTATTCCTGGTTTGAAGGGATAAGATCCAGGACTTCGGGTTCAAAAATATAGATACCGGTATTCACCAAGGTGGATTGGGCCTCTTGGATACTGGGTTTTTCCTGAAACGACGTGATGCGGCTATCGTTGTCGCACACCACCACACCATAATTGCTGACCTTTTCACGGGCCACATCGTGTACCAGCACACTGGCAATGGCGCCACTGGCCTTATGGCGCATGGCGGCATCAAGGATGTTGAGGTCAATCAGAGCGTCACCACACAACACGATAGTGGTCTCGTCAAAAAACCCACCAAACTCTTGTATCTTTTTCATTCCCCCAGCCGAACCTATTGGCTGGCTGATGATATCCCCCTCTTCAATATGACCCTCAAAGGAATAACCTATTTCAACTCCCCAACGACGGCCATCACCGAAATAGCTTTCCAACTTATCGGGCAAATGACTGATATTGACCATAATCTCTCTAATACCATAACGCGCTAACTCGTCGATTAGATATTCCATAACCGGTTTGCCCAATATAGGAATCATGGGCTTGGGTAATTCGTAGGTCAACGGGCGCACCCGGGTACCCTTACCCGCAGCGAGGATCATACCTTTCATGCAGTAGTACCCATGGGTTTTAAATGAAACCCAATTCTAAAATGATTTCCTAACAACGGTGTAAAACGTATATCCCGCCCCCGAAGACTTGGCGTGATAGGGCTCATTGCGGTACTGAAAGTAGCTGGCAAACTTGGTGGTGTGTCCGACAAGCCATTGATAAGACACCTCTATATCCAACTCTGACCCATCCGGATTAAGTCCGACCCTATTAGTATCGGATAAACCAATATTGCCCTGAAAATCGATTGTCTGAGGCACGGTCAGATCTGCCTGGCCACTGGTCAACCGCAGCGGTTGCGTTACTGCAATACCCAAACGATCTCCACGTCGCCACATATTCCTGGCCAATACCCCCAAGCCATAGGTCTGTGTACGAAGCCCGGAGTAATTGGTCAAATAGGCATGCCGGGCCGCCTTGGCCCGGGTATAGCCTTCACTCAAACTGCCCACCAAAATTAAATCCGGGGTCAACTTGTAACGGCCACTAATGCCCAAAGACAACGTATTGGACTGATCTACACCAAATACACCACCAGATGGAGAACCGCCAAACAACCCACCACGCTCAGACAGGGTACCTAATTGTATGGCCGCACTGGCTTTGTCGCTGAATCTGAATGCACCTTCCATAAGCGCCGAACTGCTGCTACGCCCATATTCCTTATTCTCTTCCATGTTGGCCACACCAAAACGCAGATCGGTATAGGCATTGAGATTATAGGCAAGGTTCATACTATTCGCCCGATTCGCAAATCCCATATAAGGCGCGGTGAAAACACGTTCAGAAAGAAATTGGGCACCCTCTGTGGCGCCCAAAAAACCATAGGCCCGGCGAGGATCGCGGTTCAAATTAAACTGATATTGCAAACCATTAGCTAAATCACCACTAAGTGACATGGCGACATCAATATTCCGTTCTTCTTCCAGTGCCCGCCTGGAAAAATAATCAAATGCGTTGGCCAATACAGGCACATCACTCAAAGTACTGACGCTCAACCTTTGCCGGTCACCCAATTCAACATCGAACCAGGCGCTCCCAGAACGGAAAGATCGCAATAAATTTTCTAAATCAGGTCTGTTGTCGCGGGCAAATAAGGTGCGGCGCACATCCAGGATATATGGACGCTGATACTTATCAAAAACTAAGGTGGTCTCAAGCGCTTCTGTTTTCTTATCTCCCTTCTTATTCAGGGCCGCAAGGATACCCACGAGTCCCAAGCCACCGGCTATACCACCAATACCGCCGCCGCCGCCACCGCCACCGCCGGTGAGTGCACCCAGAGGGGCGAGTGCGTTGCCAAGGTCTAACATGCCCCAACCGTAGGTAGAATCAAAACCCGGGGTGCCAATATCCCGCGCGGTGGTCAACAAGATCTCCACCACCTGCTTACCGGTTAGATTAGGCGCCGCTGACAATAACAGAGCGGCAGCACCTGCCACATGAGGCGCCGCCATTGAAGAGCCCGTCAAAGGGTTGGCCAGGGCAGTCGAACTGGAATTACCCAATGACGTAATGCTGAGCCCTGGCGCTACCATGAAACTGGTATTGGTCCCGGCCCGACTACTAAAAATAGTTGTCCCCTCTCCGTTAATCGCACCCACCGTAATACCTAATCCGCCTAAGCTGGGTGTCATGTTGGCTGGGAACCGCGCCTCGGGGAAACCCTCATTACCCGCACCAATAACAACAATCTTGCCTGTCACAGCTGCTGCCTGAAGCGCAGCCAGTTCGGCCGCCTGGTCACTGTTATCGCTGACATAAGACGTTACGATGATACGTACACTAGGATCGGCAGCCGCAAAGTTGATCCCCGCCACAGCCACCCCTGATGAGGCCCCAGTGCCGATTTTTACCGGCAACACAGTGGCCTTATAAGATATGCCCACCTGGGACAAACCATTGAAATTTGCCACCATAATACCGGTTACGGCGGTACCATGACTTTCGGGCGTGGTATCAGCAACCGTACCGGAGCCCGTAAAATCGGCCCCGGCCAATAACCGGCCTTGCAGGTCCACATGACCAAAGTTCACACCACTATCAAGGTTGGCGATCACAATACCTGCGCCCGTTAGACCTTGGGCCCAGGCAGGCAGAATATTAATGGCCCCCAAGCCAGCCTGGGACTTAAATTCGGCTGAATTCGGATCTGGTGTAGTGGGGGCCGGAACCGTTTGGGCGTGGAGCACCGCAGGAGATATCAAACTGAGGGCGATCGCCGAGGCAATAAAATTCTTTTTAAGCTTCATAGTAGTGGGTACCTGAAATGTAAGACTTTCAAACAATTCTTGTTAATTCTGCCGGGATACCGCCGCCTTCCCTTTCTCGGGACAGCCCGAAACCGGCGACTGCAAATCCTAACCCACCTGACTCCATTGAATCAAGGCAGAATACGTACCATAGCTACCTGATATGCACTCTGAATACTTGATTTGACACCCCAGCCTAAGTAAATTCGTATCCTGGCTGGCCATCACCCATCACCTTGCCCTTCTCCAAAGATAAATCGCCTGATTAACGGGTTTTTGATGTTTTTTGATTCAAGGCGCCGGGCGCTGGCTTTCGTGCTGCCCACATAAAGGGTGGGGCTACCTTCAAGATAAGGGTCGTTGACCCTCATCCATAAGAATTGATTTTTTGATTCCAAATCAAGCTGTTCGACGGCATGCACGGCATGCACAAACTGCATGACGGCCGGGTTGACACGATCATCTGTACCTTTTGCCGGATGTCGGTAATTATCATAAACAACCAAAACCACAAACACCGCACTCAACAGTGGGGCCAAAATCAGGCTCTTTTTATTTCCCACCAACAGGCGTTCAGCGGTCCACAACAGGAAAATCCACCAGAAATAATAGGCCACCAGAATGTAGGCCGGCCGATGAAAGTAAGGGATATATTTGCTGCTCATGAAATAAGGCAACAACGCCGCCACAACAAATGCGATCAACACAACAGCCAGCTTAATATACAACCGATCATACCGTAAAGAATACATCACAACAGATAACAATGTAATTTCCGCCATAAAAACAAACAGTGCTGCCGAATCATCAACCAAACCCAGCAAAAATATATCGTTAATCAATACGTACACAAAATAACTGATTCTCTCTTGCACAAAGAAACTGGTCATAGTGGTGGTACCGCTATCCACATTGACAAAGTAACTAATAACAAAAAGACTCAACAGAACAAGAAAAATGGCTTTTCGTTTATTATATAAAAATACTGACAGGAGCATGGACAAGGGAATCAGTGTCACCGAATATGGGCCTGAATACACGAATAACACACAAAGCATAAAGACCGGTAACAAATATTTATACTGGCGCGGGACCTGAAAAAAAACGACATAACTGAGCAATAACACAACAACTACATACATTTGATAGGTGAGCGTAGTAAAATAATAAATATGGTTAAATCCGGATAGACCCAATACCACAGGTACAATACCTATCAACCATTTGTTTCTGAAATAACCAGAAAATATGACCATACTCGCGGTAAAGGTACCCAGCACAAATGCCAAGATCACATACAACACCGGTTGGATTCTAACGTCTAGTATGGAGATTCCTTTGGCGACAAGATTATTAGCGATATTGAGATAACCATTGGGCTTGTTAGCAATGCTTGCCATGTCGGCATAACCACTATAATAATAGTTAAAATAATAGCTATCTTCTGTCAACAATGAGGGTGTGGAAAGCGTTCCCCAGGACCGCACCAGGTTGATGGCAACAAACAGGCTGACCGCCAGGATAAGCCAGATTCTGTTTTGCCTGATAAAACTCTCAGCATTGATCGAATCGGTCTCATTTTCACCTTTCACCAAACATATTAAACCCAACACCATACGCCGTAAAAAAACATAGACCTTGTCGGCAAACACAACCAACAAGACCAAAACGCTAAACACCGCAAACAGAATCAGCTTGTATACATAGAACGCTACGCTGTTGGCCGATCGGTAAATATCCGCTACATCAATCGCCACCTCAAAATGCGGATCCTCTTCAGTGGCAACAATCTTCAGGCCCTTCTCAATCGGCGTGATCTCGGATATCCCTTTTTTGCTAACAATGGCTGCATACACTTCAGCATGGGATAATAGCTTGACCGGTATATGCCATAACAACACGGTCGCATCGAAAGACAGACTGGTAAGCACATGCACACCCGGAAAATCCCCGAGATCAAGCCGAATGGCGACGTAACGTTTCCTAATACTGCGCGGCAACTTTAATTGTATTTTTGTTTTGCCCGCCAGACGCTGAGCAACCTTGACAGCAGATTCATCTTCGGCCGAAGCCCCATGATGCCGCTCAAGGAAAACGGCATAGCTTTCTATCCTCGGCATATCGGTCAAATTTATTGTAACCCCGTCTATTCTCACCGCCTGTTTGTCCAAATAAACAAGCGCAAGACACAAGGCGATCAATATAATAATAAATCGGAAACGGTAAAGCTTAAATACAGATAAACAATTATTAGTCATTGCATTATGTGCTAACAACGATCAAGGGTATTTGATTTAAAAATACCGTTACGAAATACACCGAATTTTGCAAATCGGAACTGTAGGGCAGTAAGCAGGCAGCCGAATCCATATTTCACGCTTCGTCTGAAATTGATTGATGAGGCTTCAGGGAAATACTTGGTAGGACAGCTTATCTCGGCGATCATATACCCCCGCCATAAAATATCTGCCAGCATCTGATTGTCAAAAACAAAATCGTCGGAATACTGCTCAAGATCAAGTTGCATGAGCAATTCCCTGGAAAATGCGCGATATCCAGTATGATATTCAGACAGCTTCGCTGACATCAGAATATTTTCGACAAAGGTCAGAAATCGGTTGGCGAAATATTTCCAACCGGGCATACCTCCTTTCAAAGCATGACCACCGAGTATTCTGGACCCAAGTACGCAATGATAGTGGCCAGAACCGATCATTGCCGCCATACCGTTGATCAGCTTTGGGGTATATTGATAATCAGGATGCACCATGATGACGATATCGGCCCCATCTTTCAGTGCATTTTTATAGCAAGTCTTTTGGTTGCCACCATAACCCAGGTTGGTGTCATGCACATGGAGCGAGGCATTCGGCAGTCGTTTGGCAACGCTCTTTGTGCCATCTACACTGCGATCATCTACGATAATAATGTTATCCACGAATTCCTGCTCACTGACCTCCCGGTATGTTTTTTCCAGAGTTTTTTCCGCATTATATGCGGGCATCACCACCACAACTTTCTTACCCTGATACATTATCCGGCCTTTAATTGTCTGTTGTCACCATGACGAACCTGTCAGCGATGGGTGACTATAATCATTGCGCCGGAAAGATTCTACACACACCCTTAAATACCTCATCCCAAACCGGTGGACTTGTCCCGGGCTGACACATAAACTGCAGCACTTTCTGCTGTCTGTGTACAGCGCAAACGACCACGCAATCAGAGTACCCATTATGAATCTAATCACCGTGGAACATAATCCATCACCCGCCAAGCTCGAAGTTATGGGCATAGATGATTGGCCCATCTGGGCCAAGGAAGTGTCTACCTTTGATTGGACCTACGACGCTTCCGAGGTCTGCTATATCCTTGAAGGCAGGGTGACGGTGACACCCAAAGGCGGTGAACCGGTACTGTTGGAAGAGGGAGACCTGGTGAACTTCACCAAGGGCTTGTCTTGCACCTGGGAAATTCACCAGGCGATTAGAAAACACTACGACCTCAAATAACACAAACTTACTGAATCATATTGAGCTTTTGCCATGGCCACCCCGGTTGCCCACAGCCTGACCGCAACAGTGGTGTTTATGGTCATCAAAAAACGTCTGCCATCCTGGCGCGATGGTCTGTTTGGCCTGTATCTACTGAGCGCCAATCTGTCCGACTTCGACTTCCTGCCCGGCCTGCTTTTGGGTGATATTGAGCGCTTCCATCGCGGCAGTACCAGCCACAGTATTGGCTTCGCGATACTGTGCGGACTACTGGTTTACACCATCGCTCGCTGGCGTAGGGCCGAACATCCAGGACGCATCGGTGGCTTGACTGCCGGTCTGGTGGGATCACATGTACTGATTGACTGGTTGACTCGGGACCCGAGTCCGCCCACGGGCGTCCCTGCACTGTGGCCCATCACCGGGGAATATTACACCGCCTCGTGGCCCCTGTTCCTCAACGTGGAACGCAACGGCCTGGATTCCCTCGACGTCTGGCTGCACAATCTGCTCGGCGCTACCCTCGAGTTCGGGGTCTTGTTACCACCACTACTGCTGGCCTGGTTTTGGGGTCGTCACCACCACGCATCGGGGTAGACTGCCAATCCGGTTGACTACAGCATTGTGCCACCGAATTGCTAGTCTCTTGGCACCACAAAAAAGTTTTTGTCATTCCGAGATCAACGAGGAATCTAATCCTACTTGAACGAAGCCATCAAATCGGACAAATAGAGATCCTTCGGCTACGCCTCAGGATGACAACACGAATTAGGCCGGTGGTATTTTCGTGTTCCTGGACAGGTAGTTAAACCGGGGTAATGAGCAGATGAATGCCGGATCGAATCCGACATGGTGTCTTGCCTACGCCACCTGTACCTGACCCGGATCACCTTTGTTAAATGTAAACTGGTCCCCTTTTATATCCACAACAATAAGATCGCCGGTTTGAAACTGGCCACCGAGAATCTCCTGGGCCAGGGGGTTCTCAATCTCCGTCTGGATAGCGCGCCTGAGTGGCCGGGCGCCGTAGACCGGGTCAAACCCCACTGCGGCAATTTTATCCAAGGCGCTATCGGACAACACCATATCCATTCCACGATCCTGCAAACGTACTCGTAGGCCCTGCACCTGAATGGCGGCAATGGCATGGAGTTGATCCCGAGCCAGCGAGCGAAACACCACCGATTCGTCAATTCTATTGATAAACTCCGGCCGAAAGTGGCCGGTCACGACCTCCATCACCGTCTTTTTCATCTGTTCGTACTGACTTTCCGTCGCTTCCGACGTCGTGCCTCCCGCGACACTAGCCCTTCCCTGTGCGTCGCTCGCCAGTTCTTGTATCGCCTGTGATCCCAGGTTGGACGTCATGATGATCACGGTATTGCGAAAATCCACGGTACGGCCCTGGCCATCAGTCAGCCGGCCATCATCCAGCACTTGCAGCAACACATTAAAGACATCGGCATGGGCCTTTTCGATCTCGTCCAACAGCACCACCGAGTAAGGCTTACGCCGCACCGCCTCGGTGAGTTGCCCCCCCTCTTCGTAGCCCACATAACCTGGAGGTGCGCCAATCAGTCGCGCCACCGAATGTTTTTCCATGTACTCGGACATGTCGATACGCACCATGGCCTCATCGGTATCAAACATAAATGCGGCCAGGGCCTTGGTGAGTTCTGTCTTGCCCACCCCAGTGGGACCCAGGAACAAAAACGATCCATAGGGTCGATGGGGATCAGACAAGCCCGCCCGTGAGCGACGTATGGCGTCGGACACCGCCCGCACAGCTTCGTCCTGCCCAACCACCCGTTGGTGCAATTCTTCTTCCATGCGTAACAGCTTCTCCCGTTCGCCTTCGAGCATCTTGGACACCGGTATCCCGGTCCAGCGCGACACGACTTCGGCGATCTCTTCATCGCTGACTTTATTGCGCAGCAACTTCATCTCCAGCATCTCGGCCTGGGCCGCCATGTCCAGTTGCTTTTCCAGTTCGGGGATGCGCCCATACTGCAACTCTGACATCCGCGCCAGATCGCCCGCACGCCGTGAAGTCTCCAGGTCCTGGCGGGAACGCTCCAGGGCCTCTTTAATGTGTTGGGTGCCATGGAGCGCGGCCTTCTCGGCCTTCCACACCTCTTCGAGATCTGAATACTCTCGCTCCAACTTAGCAATCGCCGACTCTAGATCGTTTAAACGCTTTTTCGATGCCTCATCGGATTCCTTTTTCAAGGCCTCGCGCTCAATCTTGAGCTGGATGAGACGTCTATCCAGACGATCCATGACTTCCGGCTTGGAGTCGATTTCCATACGGATTCGGCTTCCGGCCTCGTCTATCAAGTCGATGGCCTTGTCCGGCAACTTACGGTCACTGATGTAACGATATGACAGGGTTGCTGCGGCCACGATCGCCGGATCGGTGATCTCAACACCGTGGTGGACCTCATATTTTTCTTTCAAACCGCGCAGAATAGCAATGGTGTCCTCCACCGAGGGCTCTTCTACCAAAACCTTTTGGAAGCGCCGCTCCAGGGCCGCATCCTTCTCTATGTATTTCCGGTACTCATCCAAAGTGGTGGCGCCGATACAATGCAACTCACCCCGGGCCAGGGCCGGCTTTAACATATTACCCGCATCCATGGAGCCTTCTGCCTTACCTGCGCCCACCATAGTGTGCATTTCATCGATAAATAAGATGATATTGCCTTCCTGTTTGGCCAGATCCTGAAGTACGGCCTTGAGCCGCTCCTCAAACTCACCGCGAAACTTGGCGCCGGCAATCAAGGCGGCCATATCCAGCGATAATACCCGCCGCCCTTTCAGCCCTTCAGGCACTTCTCCATTCACAATACGCTGGGCGAGCCCCTCTACGATGGCAGTCTTGCCCACACCGGGATCACCGATCAGCACCGGATTGTTTTTGGTGCGGCGCTGTAGCACTTGAATGGCGCGACGAATCTCGTCGTCACGACCTATCACCGGGTCGAGCTTGCCTTGCTCGGCCCGTTCGGTGAGATCGATGGTATATTTTTCCAGGGCCTGACGATTGTCCTCAGCGTTAGGATCATCCACCACTTGGCCATCACGCATGTGATCAATGGCCTGCTCAATAGTAGATTTATCGGCACCCGATTTACCCAGCAGATCACCGGCACTATTGGCCATGTCTAATACCGCCAGTAAAAACATCTCACTGGAGATGTACTGATCCTTACGTTGCTGGGCAAGTTTGTCGGTATGGTTCAGGACCCGGTTGAGCTCGGCAGAGATGTGCACATCACCCCCCATTCCCTGAACCCGGGGCAGGTGGTCCAAGGCATCACCCAATTGCGAGCGCAGCAGGTTGAGATTAACGCCCGACTGGCTCAACAGGGGGCGCAGGCTGCCCCCCTCCTGGTCGAGCAAGGCCTGTAATACGTGCAGGGGCTCAATGTATTGGTGGTCGCGGCCCACCGCCAAACTCTGGGCATCTGCCAGAGCGGTCTGAAATTTTCCGGTCAGTTTGTCCATTCGCATAGTGGGTTACTCCCAAGGCTATCTTGTACTGACCTATAAGATGGGGACACAACCCTAAGAATCAAGCAAAATTCAATTGACCTAACTCGAATATCTTACAAGTTTTTCAAACTTGTATCTTAGAATTCGTACCTCGTACCTGTTCTTTTAATATACCCCAATATCAATATAACTCGTCGCAATCTTTTTGATGGCGATGACATAGGCAGCAGTACGGTAACTATCGACCTTCTCATCGTTCATACGCAGGTCCCTCATCTCCTGGAAGGCCATGCGCATAGTGTCATCCAGACCGGACCGCACCAGGTCCAACTCATCCGCCCCACGGGTTAGATTCTGCTTAAGCTTTTCGTCGACATGGACACCCGTATGTTCCTCCAACATAGCGGTAATCTGATGACCTCGCAATTCGTCTTGGCGGCGCTGCATGCGGCCAAAACGAATATGGGAGATATTCCGTATCCATTCAAAATAAGACACGGTGACGCCACCGGCATTGACATAGGCGTCGGGCAGAATGACCACGCCACGCTGTTGCAACTTTTGATCGGCGCCATAGGTGACCGGACCATTGGCGGCCTCGGCAATCAAGCGGGCCTGGATACGATCGGCATTGCCCTCGTGGATCTGGGCTTCAAGGGCAGCGGGAATAAGGATATCGCAGTCCATTTCCAGAACTTTGGCGCCATCGTCCACAAAACTGGTACCGGGGAACCCCTTGATGGTCTTGTTCTCCACGATATAGCGATAAACGTCTTCCACCGGCAGGCCATCCTCATTGATCAGGGCGCCGTCGCGCTCAATGATGGCGGTGATCTTGCAGCCGTCATCTTCGGACAGGAATTTAGCGGCGTGATAACCCACATTGCCCAAGCCCTGGACCACGATACGCTTACCTCCCAGGCCTCCTTCCAGATTGGCGGCCCTGACATCGTCGGGGTGGCGAAAATACTCGCGCAGGGCGTACTGTACACCACGGCCGGTGGCCTCGGTGCGGCCGCGAATGCCCCCATGGTGCACCGGTTTACCGGTCACACAGGCAGAGTAATTGATGTCCTCTGGGTGTAGATGCTTGTAGGTATCCGCCATCCATGCCATCTCTCGCTGTCCGGTACCCATATCCGGCGCCGGCACATTGGTGGCAGGGTTTAAGAAACCCTTGCGCACCAACTCAAGAGTAAAGCGCCGGGTAATCTGTTGCATTTCATCCCGATCATACTTGTTCGGATCGATGATCAGGCCACCTTTTGAGCCCCCAAAGGGCACATCAACGATGGCGCACTTAAAAGTCATCAATGCCGCCAGTGCCTCCACCTCGTCCTGATTGACCCCGGTGGCAAAGCGAATACCCCCCTTGGCGGGCAGGCGGTGGGTGCTGTGAACGGCGCGCCAACCGGTAAATATCTCCAGCTTGCCCTTTATCTTGACGGGGAAACGCATCTGCAGCACCGAGTTGCAGGCCTTGATAGCATCAGCGATGCCTGGGTCCAGGTCAATAATGGAGATGGCCCGGTCTACCATCAGGTCCACACTCTCTCTAAACGTAATTTGTGGTGCAGGATTTGCCGTCATGTCTACCCCCGTAGGTCCTTGTGGCTGTCACTTCCGTGCAGGCCACAGCTAACCCGCCACCGGACCCCAAAAGACACCCAGGGGCGTCTGGGGGTAAGATCGATGCCGAGCACGATTGATTGTTACTTAGATAATAACCAAGCAAGGCTTGGGCCACTTTTAGTACGTTAGTGGGGGATTACCAAGGGAAACGGGGGTTCAAGTTAAATTGATCAGAATTTCCTTAAGTGAAAGGATCATTGGCCACGGCCGCATCGCCATCGGCGGTGGGATAAAGCTCATGCAGGGAGACTGAACGGCCATTCTCGGTAACGATGCGTGCGTGGTAGCGCTCCAGGCGCCGCGGCTCTGGAACCCCACAGGAATGGGCAATCACGCCAACTTCGTGGACCATATTGTCCACATAGTGCTGCACACGGATGGCCTTTCTCTTCACATTCAGGCCACGCTGCAACTTGGGATTATGGGTCGCAATTCCGGTAGGGCAGGTGTCCTTATTGCATTGCAATGCCTGGATACAACCCAGAGCCAGCATAAAGCCACGGGCTGAGTTAATAAAGTCCGCGCCCATGCACAATGCCCAGGCCATCTCCGTGGGCGTCACTAATTTACCAGAGGCGATTACCCTGATGCGGTCACGCAGGCCATACTCTTCGAGCTTGTCTACCAACAATGGCAAGGTTTCCCGCAAAGGCAGTCCCATATTGTCAATCAGACTCATAGGCGCTGCGCCGCTTCCACCATCGGCGCTGTCCAGGGTAATAAAATCCGGGGCCCACTCACTACCACGTTCCTTGATAGTCGCAAACAGGGCATCCAGCCAACCGTAGGCGCCGATCACCACCTTAAAGCCCACAGGCTTTCCAGTCACCGAGCGTATGCGATGTAACGTCGTCAATAGGTCATCAATACTACTAATATCAGGATGGCGATTGGGGCTGATAGAATCCTGGTAAGGGGGTATGCCGCGAATACCGGCGATAAGCGGTGTAACCTTGACCTTGGGCAGGATACCGCCCTTGCCCGGTTTGGCGCCTTGGCTAAGCTTGAGCTCAAACATCTTGACCTGCTCATAGGCCGCTACCTCACGCAGTTTTTCATCACTCAGCTCACCGGCCTCGTCGCGAACGCCGTATTTCGCGGTACCGATCTGAAAAATTAAATCCGCCCCCCCTTCTAAATGAAAGGGTGACAGACCGCCTTCTCCGGTATTCATCCAACAACCCGCCAAAGCGGCGCCCTCGGACAGAGCGCGCACCGCAGGAACCGACAGTGCGCCAAAACTCATTGCCGAAATATTAAACAGCGAACGCGCCTTAAAGGGATGTTCACAATCCGCGCCGATGGTCATGGGCTCAACGAGAGAAGCATCAACTTCCAGGGTTGGAAACGGGCAATTAACAAACATCACCGTGCCACTTGGGCGCAGATCCCGGGTGCTGCCAAACGCCACCATATTGTCAATATTCTGTGAGGCACGATAGACCCAACTGCGTTCAGCACGATTAAACGGTAATTCCTCACGGTCCATGGCAAAGAAATATTGTCTAAAAAACTCCCCCAGGCGCTCAAAGATGTGACGAAATCGGCCAATAACAGGATAGTTACGGCGAATGGCATTGCCGGTCTGCGCGACATCTATGGCATAGAGCACCACGATGACAGCCACAATCATCCCTATTACAAATATAAAGACGTAGGCCAACACCTCAAGGCTTGAAATGACATGCTCCGGCATAGCGACTCCTCGGTTTCCTTTATTTAGTCAACTCTTAATAAGATTATTGCGTCCGCCTCTCACCGCAAACCAAGTCTTGCTCCCGGTAGACAATATTTTCCAATATGAGTTCAGCCCTTAGCTTCAAGCCTGCCAGCTAAATTTAACAAGCAGGCCTTGGCTTCACCATATTTACAATACAACGGTGGCCCCCCCTCTACTCTCGCACGACTACGAATAAACACTGCGAACACAGTAAAGCCCTGAGCACGAATACCGCTGACTCGAATTGGATATATGGGTGCGCCGGTCATACCTGCCAACACCGCTATTCCCCGCTTGGGACGAAAAGGATCTCCAATCTTGTGAATCCCACCATGTGGGAATACCGCTATCACCTCACCGGCCTCCACCGCCGCACGCGCCACATATAATGATCGCTGCGAATTAGTGGTGCGTTCGACAGGAATCATGCCCAGTGTCTTAAACAACCAATAAATCCACCAACGATCATATTGCTCACGAGCAATCATGAACCGTAACGGCCGTTGGCAAGATGCAATCAAGAGCAACGGATCCAGACCCGAGCAATGGTTGGCTGCCACCAACACACCGCCAGTCGCGGGTAGAGCTATTTTCCGTGTTAATAAACGATGAAATCGACGGCAAAAAATACGATTCAGGCCATCTAAACGGTTAGGCCACTTACCCCCCCAATCTGCTTCGTTGGCGGCCTCACAAGCACGAATCAAATTTCGTCCACCGAGGACAAGAAACGCAATAATTGCAAGACTCAGGAGAAGCCAAAGCACCCACGGGGTGCTGGCCATGGCTAGCAGTCCTTCAATGGACCTAAACAAAAGGGCAGCCCCATAGGGGCACTTCTATATAGCACCCTCTCCAAGTCGCTTAAAATCAATCGTTGTTCTCCCTATCGGCAAAGATCTCGGGAAGCCTGTTAAAGGCTACCTTGCCTACGGGTGTGCGTGGTAATTCATCGACCAAGGCAAAACGGATCACATGATTATGGCTGGAGGCCCGTGCATTAAATTCTTTAAGTATGGCTCGGGCTGCTTCGGGTGTGGCATCTTCGTCGTCCAAGGCCATCACCACCGCTGGTCGCATCTCCACCTCCAGTACACCGGCCTCTTTCACCCCCGGGATACGTTCCAGGAGCGTCTCCAGCTCCTCTGGGTAAACATTTTTGCCCGCCTCGGTCACGATTAGACGTTTACAGCGGCCCGTCAATATGACATTACCGGCTTCATCGAGCCGTGCCAGGTCTCCAGTGCGAAACCAGCCGTCGCGCAGTGCCTCGCGGGTTTGTTCCGGGTCCACATAGCCCATCATCACATTGGGGCCTTTGACCAAGAGTTCACCACTGCCACTGGCATCCCGATCGGCAATCTTGACTTTCACCCCTGCCAAAGGCCGGCCTACGCTGTCCAATACCGGTTCGAAGTTATCTTGTATACACATCACCGGGGAGGTCTCGGTAAGGCCGTAACCTTGACGAAGCGGCAGGCCGAGGTCACGAAAGTATTGTGCAATCTCAGGATCGAGTCTCGAACCTCCGCTGATCCAGGCGTTGACCCGGCCACCCAATTTACGCCGAATGGGCCAGTTGATTCGCCGTCGCAACCACGGCGGGCACTTTTTTAGCAATGCTCGATACCAGACCATCAAGGGCCCGGCCTGACGGAAGCGCTTTTCCAAACCTTGCATAATATTCCGATACAGGCGTGGCACTCCAATCATGGCGGTAACCCGTTCGTCGCCCATAGCGTCCAGTATTTCCTTTGAGGCCAACACCCGTGGCAGCACAATAGTGGAACCTGAATACAGTGGTAACAAAAATCCACCCGTCACCTCCATCATATGGGACAAAGGTAGCAAGGAAAGAAAACGCTCGTGATCGGTAATGTCGGCACATTGACAGGCAGTGGTGACGTTGGAAATGATATTGCTGTGACTGAGGCGCACCATCTTTGGATGGCCACTGCTCCCTGAGGTGTAGCTGCGTATCGCTTCTTGGGCGCCAGATATTTTAGCCTGCAATTTCGACTCCCTTGCGATACGCTCAGGATTGTCGTCTAACAAAATACCCATTCCATGGGTAACAAGACGATCAACCCCGTGTACCAACACCAGCTTGGGATTGATCGCATTCAGGGCGTTCACCAACTCGTCATCACTAAATCCTGTATGCAAGGGCGCGACAACGCCGCCCAATTTCCATACCGCCGATGCCGCAATACCCCATTCCGGACCATTGACGGCGAGGATACCGATGACATCACCCTGAGCCACCTGGCGCTCACGTAAATGGCTTGCAAAGGCCACCGCATAATCATAGACCTGTTGATAACTGTACTGTCGGCACTTCCCCTCCAGCAAACGGCATATCCACGCAACATGGGCCGGTCGCTTATGCAAGGCATTTGATATCAGACACCAAAGATCCTCGCACATGGCTAACGCGATCCAGAGTCAGGCTTGGGGTGGTCTAACCCTAATCATCCTCATCGGAACTTTCAGAGCTAAAGGGTATAAATTGGATCTGAGGAAACAATCGCCTACGGACAAGGGTTTGCTGACCGCTCTAGGCGATTGCCCGATCAACGCTTTGCGGGTTGTCGGTGGGGATATAGGCCTTTTCTAACACATACTCATGCACTGATTTGAGCACATCGGCACAGTAAGAATAATTCACGCTATAATACACTTCCTTGCCCCGCTTCTCGCATACCAGTAACTGAGCATCACGTAACACCTTCAGGTGATGAGAAATGGCCGGACGACTGAGAGAAAACATATTGGCGATCTCGTTGACGCAGAGTTCTTCATTAGGTTCAAAAATTAGCACAATTTGCTGCCTGTAGGTGTCACCCAGGGCAGCGAAAAAACGGGCAAATTTATCCCAGGTCGGCGGTAATTCTTTTGCGTACTCTGAATTCATGATGACATGACGGAAGTCAATAGCCCCTTTCTGGCTTGCCTGAAGGTAATGCGGCTAACCGCCCTAAGGGTGAAAGCATAACCGATTGGCGTTACATGTCAATATATTTAAACTTACTGATGCACCCTAACGAAGTTATTAGCCTACTGGGGACGAACCAACATCAGGGAATAATATCCATTTTCGGGGACAAAATGATTGTGGACAGTAAAATCCGCCGTAGTAAGTAACTTTGTCAGGCTCTGGGGAGTAAATTTACGGCTGATCTCGGTGAGTATGGTTTCGTGTTTGCGAAAATTGACTTTTATGCCGATTCCCCTGATGTTAACGGTATGGCCTTTCCGCGCCCGCAAGTGCATTTCAATGCGTGACTTGTCTCGATTGTAAAATGCGGAATGTACAAACAAATCCGCGTCAAAGTCTCCACCTAACTCACGATTGATGACCTCAAGCACATTGAGATTAAAGGCCGCAGTGTGACCATCGGCATCGTTATAGGCCGCATTCAACACATCGACGTCTTTCACGCGGTCCGCACCCAACAAAAACCAGTCATCGGGTCTCATGGCCACTCGTAAATCCCGCAAAAAAGCCAGTGCATCATCGTGCTTAAAATTGCCAATGGTGCCGCCGAAAAAAAGAAACAGGCGATGGCCATTTGAAGCAGGCAGATTGGATAAGGCCTGACAGTAATCACCCACGCAGGCATCCACATGCAACCAGCCATGTTGGCCGATAAGACGCTTGGCCGACTCCACCAGAATCTCGGCACAGACGTCTACAGGTTGATAACGGCTATGACAACCCTGCTCTGAACAAGCCGAAAATATATGGGCGGTTTTTCGAGACGACCCGCTGCCCAATTCCACAATGGAATCGGGCTGTACAATTTGAATAATTTGATTGGCAAACTTTTTAAGCAGGGCATCTTCCGTACGGGTGGGATAATACTCAGCAGTGGTACAGATATTTTCAAATAGTTGCGAACCCCGTTCATCATAGAAATATTTTGGTGGCAGGGTCTTTGGGTTGGCACATAGGCCCAATCGGACATCATTGGCCAAAACTGCCGACTGGGGGTTATCGGCATCGTCAATTCGGCGAATGAACACCCTGTCATCCAGCTTGGCAGGTAACGGACTCAACAGCATGTGTAATTCCCTGTTTTTTATAGGTATGTGTGGATGCGGTGACAAGAACAGGCGCCACACGACTGGACCACTTTAACGTATTGGTGGACGTGGCACCACCGCTTCTGCACACTAGACACCTCAAAATAAATGGTTTTCAAAGGAGACTACTTTCCATGTGCAGGTTAGCGGCCTACTTGGGGCCACAAGTCAGCCTGGAGCATTTTCTACTCAGCCCTGACCACGGCCTGATGGAACAATCCTGGGCGCCAAAAGAAATGCGTGGGGCGATCATCAATGCGGATGGCTATGGTTTCGGTTGGTATTCAGGCCAACGGGTGGCCAACACCTACGTCAATCCAATGCCAATCTGGAGCGATGTCAATCTTGAATCTCTGGGACGGAGTTTATATTCAAGCTTATGGCTGGCAAATGTGCGTAGCGCCACCCAACCACTCTCGGTATCTGCCAGCAACACGATGCCATTTTTACATGGCAATCTGCTCTTTATGCACAATGGCTTCATTGATTATTTTGCAGGATCTCTTCGCGGCCGGTTTCGGCAAGAACTAGACCCAAAAATCGATGCTGGGATTACGGGTAACACCGATTCAGAGTATCTGTTTGCTCTGCTCCGCCACATCCTTAATCGCAATAACGACATCAGCTTAGAACAGGCGGCCATTCAAACCTGCAACAAAGTTCAGGAGTGGGCAGATCAGACCAAAACCTTACTGAATATGATCATTAGCGATGGTCAACAAATTATCGCTATTCGCCACGCCATTAATGGACAGTGCCCAAGCTTATATATCAATACTGATGAGCCCCGCTACCCCGGAGGGATATTGATTGCCTCAGAAGCGACGACCCACGCCAAAAGTTGGCAGGCCATAACCGAACACAGTCTTTTAGTGATTGATGCTGATGGGTCCTACCGCAGCCAAAGTCTATGACCGCCGAACCCACTAACGCACTACGATACACCCAGGAGCAAGGCCTGGCCCTGTTTAGCGCCGCACCCCACGACAGCCACCATCATCAATACCATATAGACCTGAGCCCATTATCCTGGCATCTGGGTCACATGGCATTTCTTGAAACCTACTGGATCCGTGAGGTAATACAGGGGGATGATCGTGAAACCGCCCACCTGCATAAGTTTTACCTGCCCGAGCACAGCCCAAAAAAAGAACGCGGTAGAATCCTTAAGGCCCAAACCGGTTTCGAACATTGGGCTCGGAATCTTTTTACACAAAATTGCGCAAGGCTCGCCGCGCTTATTGAGTCCCATGACCCTCATCTACTGTTACGTGATCACTATGTGCTGCATTTTTTAGCGCAGCACCATGCCCAACATCTGGAAACCATGCGCATGGTGCTACAACAACAAATTCTGAGTGAACCCCATAATCACTATGAGGTGGCCCACCCCCTGCAAGCGAGATCTCCGGCCATGCCACAGATACATCTGAGCGGTGACCTGATACATCTAGGTCACAGTGACGGCGCGGAAGCATTTGACAATGAACTGCCCCGTCACCCCGTTGGGCTCAATCCCTTTAGGATCGCCGCCAAACCGGTTTCCAATGGGGAGTTTTTGGGGTTCATTGAGGCCAATGGTTATCAAGAAAAGCGTTATTGGGACGATAGAGGCTGGCGGTGGCAACAAGCTACCGGCGCCAACGGCCCTGATCACTGGCGCCAAAACAAAGAGGGCGCATGGCATGCGGTTGAACCAGGCGGTCCGAGAGATATTAATGCCGAATCAGCGGTGATGGGCATAAACCGTTTTGAAGCCGGGGCCTTTGCCCGCTACGCTGGATGCCGCCTACCCCACGAACAGGAATGGGAACACACTATGCTCACAAATAGCGACATCGCCGCCAGCACAGGTGAATCCTGGGAATGGTGTGAAAATACGTTTTACCCCTACCCTGGCTATAGATCCTTTCCCTATGAGCGTTATTCATCCACATGGTTCGATGATCAACACTTCAGCTTACGCGGCGGCAGTCATCACACAGAAGCGATGATCAAACGAACCAGTTTTCGAAATTTTTATTCCCCAGATAAGCGCCATATCTTCGCGGGCCTGCGCCTCGCTCAGGATGTATAGGCCAATCAACCCCATCATTAGGGAACCCCTGGATAATACACTCAACCGCCAAGGTTGAATAAACCCAACAGTTGCAATGGTGATTTCTTATTGGGCATTCCTTGCCCTAAATATCAATGGTTTACTGAAAAACTGAGCGCTTCCTAATTGGCACTTCTTACATCGTAGGAATGCACTGTCTGTATAATTAACATCAGGGTGCTCCGTACAGCATTTTTTACTACAGAGTTTCTTATGCCGCTGCGCGGCCGCAGATCTACAAGTGACAAGATTCTAAGCTAGCATATAAATCAATGACTTAGAAATTTGTCACCTGGAAGGACTCAGAGTAGCTGTAGCGCGACGTTCATTTTGCGACAAATTAACAATCATTTTGCGACAGGGATTTAAGGCCATTTTACAGTCATTTTGAGACAGGTTTAAACCGGCTTCAAAGTGGGGTTAATCCCAGTTGTAGCAGATCATCTCCCCGGCCTTTTTGGCCCCTTTGTTGCCCCCTCCGACCGTGTACTTGATGGCTACCTTATCTCGGCGAAAGTGGCCGAAGGTGGCCACCATGTCTGGGTGGTCGTTGATGGTGAGTATGGCCTTGCCCTGGATTGTGGCCATCTTGTCGGCCAGGAGCCGGTAGTCATCCAGGGTGAGGGCTGGCCCGGTGTAGCCCGCTGTCTTCCAATAGGGTGGATCCAGAAAGAATAGGGTGTGGGGTCTGTCGTATTTCTCCACACACTTATCCCAACTCAGGTGTTCAATCATCACATGGGCCAACCGTTCATGGGTGGCGGACATGTCCTCCTCAAGCCGTACCAGGTTGAGTTTGGGGCGGGCGGTGGTAGCGGTACCGAATGCTCTACCCTCTGACTTTCCCCCGAAGGTCAGCTTCTGAAGGTAATAGAATCTGGCTGCCCGTTGGATGTCTGTCATGGTCTCAGTAGGGGTGATCTTGAGCCACTCGAACATCTGCCTGCTGGTGATTGCCCACCTGAATTGGTTGCAGAACTCCAGGAGGTGGTGCTTGGCTACACGGTAGAAGTTCACCAGTTCACCGTCCAGGTCGTTGAGTACCTCGACTTTGGCCGGTTCCTCACGCATGAAAAGGATGGCTGCGCCACCGGCGAACGGCTCGACATAGCACGTATGGTCCGGTAGGTGCGGCAAAATATGCTTAGCCAGGCGGCGCTTGCCACCCATCCAAGGGATCGGGCTATTCATGACGGTCTCCTTCTTGTTGTTTGTGTCCTGGACCGATAGGCTTACCCCGCTACGGCGTCGTAGTGGGGGAGCCTTCGGCCTGACCGCCACAGCTAGTTCTGTGGTCTAAGGGTGCTGTCGGGGTGTTGATGCACCCCGGCGGCGCTCCTTCTTTTTTAGCTGATCACTGAAACATCAGTTGCCTGTGGTCCCTTTGGGGATTGTGTTTCTTCGAACTGTACTCGCTGGCCTTCTGCCAGTGTCCTGTGGCCGTTGCCACCAATGGCTGAGTAATGTACGAACACATCAGCATTGCCTTCGTCCGGCGCGATAAAGCCGAACCCTTTACTATCGTTAAACCATTTCACAGTGCCTTGCATGCTTGCCTCGCTCAATTAGTTATAAATCATTTATAATTTAGTTGTAAAAACATCAGCACAGGGGCTTGCGTCATAACCACGCCACTGCCGCCAATGTTACGCTATCATTAGCCGCGTAGGCTGCCTCGACCTCCGCTATCTTCGCGCCGAGCTTTTGCAGCTGCTGATCTTTATGTGCGATGGCCGCGTCACCCACTGCACGCACCTGAGTCTCATCATGGATTTTATACGTTGGCGCGGACTCGCCGACGGCTTGACATTGAATCAGACCAGACCATCCGACTTCGCCAGCGTGGCCTATCGCGGACGAATACACGGCCTGCATGTTTGTCTGGTCACTCTCACTAAGCGGGTAGGTGTGCACAGCCCCCAGGGCCGCGCTAGTGAACCCACCTGTAATGGTGGTGCGGCATGCGAAAATCAGCTCGCCTTGTTTTGCTGTTTTAATATCATCTAGCGTCGCAGGCGGATTTAATCTCGATACCTGTGCAGCAATAATCGCATCGGCGGCGGCAATAATGTCATCTCCTTCTTTCCACGTTAGAGACCCCATTGGGTCAGACCGGCTCGAAGCGCTTTTGTGATATTTGACTCCTGGCTCATAATAAACACCAAGGAACGTGTCCGGCACGCTCGGCGCTGGTTTGCCATAATCTACGGCGAAGTTTGCAAGCGTGTCCCGATACTCGCCGTTGACTGTGCGGATGACGATGTTATCGCCAGTGTACTGAATGTTGGGTAATCCCATTTTTTTTCCTATGTTTTGATAATGATATTCACAGCTAGATACGGAGGCATATTGTTATGCGCTCCACCACCACCCGTACTGCCAGTATTCGTGCCACTACCTCCCGAGTTAGTCGCATAAAAATCGGTACCCCACGTCGCGAACTGGTTAGCACCTCTATTATGCACATGAGCAGCTGACTCAGGCGTTGTTATCGTATGGTCTTCAGCACCAGCGTTACCGCCCAAACTGTCCGCTTGGGTATTAGTAATTCGGTTGGCTGATGTGCCTCCCATGTTGTCAAGACCGATCGATGTGCGTCCGCGCATGTCAGGCAACCCAAACGTCGTCGAGCCGTCTCCGGCACCAAAGGCATCACCCGTCACAGCATATAGATCAGCGTATGTTGCACGTGACACCACCGATCCATCGCATAACAACCAGCCCGCTGGCGCGGATGTGCCTGCATATTGCAACATGACACCGGTCGGACCGGCTACACCAGCAGGGCCTGCCGCGCCTTGAGCGCCTTGTGCTGATAACGTCCAGCTTACCTTGGTGCCGCTACCGCCCTTACTGGTTACATTAACCACCAGTGCACCACTGGCGCTGTCGTAGCTGGTGATGTCGCCTTCCATGTAGTTTGTGGTCGGAGCCGCCGCATCCATGACGCGGATGTTTTCTCCCACCACAAAAGTCTTTCCTGTTTCGACGGTGAATGACTTGGAACCGGTGCCGATAGCCACACTGGATGTGCTGGTAGCCGTTTTGATGGCGGCGGCATGCGCGGCAAAATCTTTTAAGATCGCGGGTAGGCCCGACGCTTCATCGGAGTACTTATTCCCCTCGACGGATGCCTGGGTGTAGGTGACACCATTTAACGTTACTGTCCACGCCATTAGATGAACCCCTTTATAAAGTAGCTTTTCTGGAATGCTTTATCGTCATTGCTATGCCTGATATCTGTCATGCTGTCTAATCGGCCGTAGATTGCTTGCTTCATCAGGTGCCGAGTCGAATCGGGCCGTGGGATAATCAGCAGATCACCCGTAGTTCCCAAAATACGGTCGAAAATAAATGAATTGGTATAGACTTCATCCTCCGACTGGCCTTTGAGAATGAATTCGAGCATTCGTTTCTTCGGTTTTTTGTCGAACCACTCTTGCCCGCCGTCTACATCGTCAGACCTGCTCTTGTCGATAAATCTGATATTCCATTCGTACTCCATGTTTTCTGTCGGTTGATAAACTTCATACACCAACCCCCGTCCGGTCTGGTGATAACCCTTTGTATTGTTTTCGTCTTCCACTACTGTGTTCACAAATTTCGCCATCACCGATGCGGCGGCAATATAGAACGCATAAGGCGTAAGGCCCTGCAGCTCCCGCTGGCCGATCTTGCCACCCCAATTAAATACACCCCAGGGACGATCACCGAAATTCTCAATCTCGGGGTATATATCGATCAACCCTGAATCTTCCACGATAGTGCGCACGGAGACCGTACCACCGTTCGTATACGTCTGAGAGGTAACCAATGCAACGGTAAATGTATCGGCGTCCACGACTGACGTGACCTGCAGCAACTGTCCATTGATATCTGTCATACCCACGACCCCTGACCACCCGACCCAGTCGTTGACGCTCAATCCGTGAGCCGTGGCTGAAATAGTCACAACACCAGCGGTGTATGTTGCATTCGTCATGACCACTGTGCGGTCTTCATTGCTAAACAGCACCCGTTGCTTAGCTGTGATACTGGCATTGTGGTTGAGCAGCCCTGCTAAACGACACGGTTTTTGTATATCGAATTTATACTCCCATGCCGTCTTGGTCTTGGTGTCATCTGTGGTGCGGAATAGAGTACTGATCTGGTAATTCTGCAAGCGGCTTGCTTGCAACGTGGACACTTCACCAGGTGCAGTGATCACCGTCCCACTGTCATCAATGTGATTCTCGACACAGATCATGATCTTTTCAGCCGCGCTCATGTGCTCGGCCTCCACACCCATACCTCGACCTTGCGGCTATCGGCATCGATAGCCAACCCAAGCACTCGAAACAATTTGCCCGTACTCAAGTTATGGTCAGTATGTGTGATCTTGATAACGTCATTGATTCCCAATTTGAAGGGAATGGCTCTTGCTGTAAATTTAAATACTTCCTGGGCAACTTTATAGAGTGCAAATTTACGCTGAGATTCGGTGTCGGCATCAGCAGCATTAGAAAACCCCCCATACCAAGTCTGCTCTTTGGCTTCTGGATAATCATCCAGTACCGTTGCATCCGAATCAGACTTAAACCGCCACTCGGTGGAGTACTTGTCTTTGTCCGCCTCGGACACACTGGCATCTAGGCTGTCACGAGACTGCACACCCCAGTTGCGCTGGTACGCCTGGCGCAAGGTGTGACAAGGTTCAACAGTTGCGACCGGCTCCAAGGTGCCTGCCAGGATGTTGTTGACGTTGCCGCTGGCAATACCCTGGTTACCGAAAAACTCAATGGCAGGTGTACCACTGGGTGCTTCGAGTCGTCCGAGATCGACCTGGGCATTAAAGTTGTCACCAAAAAACGCGCCTGGGCCATCGGCCAGGTCATCGAGCATTTGTCGGATACTGATCTTCTCGGTTCCACACCAGTAATTGCACGGTGCACTGTTAGCGGTGTTCATTGTGGTCACGGCTGTCGAGTTGACGGTCAGACCGGTAATGGCCTCGACAACTCGCTCAAGGATGTCTGCAAAGGATTCAACATATACACTTCCGGTGTTATCTCCCTCGAAATCAAACCGCACATCCGTAGGCGTAAATAGTAACGTGACCAGTCCAGTGTTGAGGTCTACGGTGTAATCCGTCGTGAGCGTCTTAACCAGCCCCTTGTCGCGAACAGCTTTGAGCGATTTTATTTTACCGTCGTGAAGCTGCCACACACCGTTAGCCGGATCGATAGGCACCCCTGGGCAATTAAAGATGTCGCCATATCCTATTGGTTTGTTCTTGTCTTTGAGTTCCGCGCCGCCTTCGTTGCCACCGGTACCGGCATACTTGTTGGGTTGCACGGCACGCTCAAAGAGTTCCTGCAAATCTCTAATCAATAGCCGCAGTTGACCGTTACGTGCCACGAAATCTTTAACACGGCCCTCCTTGAGGGGCGTGCCGAAATCAACTAGTGCGTAATCTTCTGTGCCACCGAGCATCGCTGTGACCTTACGACCACGAATCAAATACTGGGCCGGATTGGTGTATTTCGTCAGCGCTCTATCCAAATTGACCAATACGATCTCACCAAAGGACGGCTGACTAGATCTGCCTATTCGTCCTCCACGTCGGTACATGTGGCGCTCGAAATTCAGTGCACTTTTAACACGAGCCTCATAGGGTTCATTGGCAGGGGTGTCGCTCGGTTCACTCGTAAAACCAAACGTGGATAGACGAACGGTCTCATCCAAATCGGTGGCCACATTATGTGCGGTAAATTCAATCAACCAACCCAGCGATGCACGCGGATCGACCAACAGCGCATCGTAGGCAGCCGTCATGCGTCAGGCCCCGCAGGTGCTGTCATTGACTCTGTACGGCGCATCACACCTAGCAGGTCTTTTTGCTCGGTGACCAAGGTATCAATACGCTCCTCAAGCTCAATATTGCGTTGCGCCTGGTTACGCGTTTCCTTGCGCAGTAGCTGTAGTTGCTCTACTACTTCTTTACTGTCGCCACCGGTACCTACGCCACCTTTGATGTCTAATGGAAAGCGACCGCCGGGGACCGGGAAGATGATCTCCGGGTTGTTAGATCCAGCATCCCCCACTATTGCCACATGCGGTGAACTGGCTACACCGCCATCCTTGTACACAGGAATGCGTGGGGTGATCCTTAATTGAGACAGATCACCGCTAGGCAGCCGCACAGCGCCTATTGCCGCGTTTGCGGCTTGTGCGGCTCCCACTAGGTCGCCTAGTCCGCCGACCAGGCCGCTGGTTGCTGCCAGGCCGGAGCCCAACAAATTCTGGAACGACAACACACCATCGACGGAGATGAGTCCAAAAAGCTCATCGGCGAAGTCTTCGGCGAGACCGATCGAATCACCGATACTGTTAAACGCCTCCCGGCCAATGTTGCCCGTCTCATCCAGGACGGAAGGGCCACGTTCGGCCAGGGCATTAAAGAACGCCTCGGCATCGTTTTGCGTGAAGGCTATTGACGTTGCGATTGACTGAAACGCTGCCCGGCCGACTTCGCCGGTTTCGCCGAGTTTTATTTTTGCTACATCAACAGAACCGACATACCGCACCCAGGCTTCGCCTGTCGCGGCCATTTCCTCCATCGAGGTCATGCTCCATGCTGTGCCGGTCTCGCCCAGTGTCAAAATTTTATTATTGATCTCGTCAACTGAGCCCGATAACTGGATAAATCCAGTTGTTGCGCTCAGAGTCGTCTCAGTTGCAATCAGCTTAAAGTTGTCTAGCTGTGTCGCCGCCGCGCTTAGATTCTCAAGTCCACCGGCTTGCTCTGACAGCCCGGCGAATTCTTTCCTAGCCCTGCCGCCGCTGCCGCCTTTGAACATTGAATTGAAAAATTTGGGTAGTAATTTCACCGCAGTCGCCGCAACGATCGCCCAGCCTGCAATAGGTGCAGCCGAGGCTCCGAAGCCTGCGCCTCCCGGCCCTGCACCGCCTAATGGGGTTGCCACCGAAGGTGCCCCACTCATCCCCGCCGAGCCGACTATTGTCCCAGAAGAAGCCGTGGTGCCGAACGCAGTGGGCACAGCCGATGCAGTAGCTATCCCCGCCGGGCCCGCAGTCGTCAGGACACCAGCGCCAGCACTACTGGCAGCCGCTGTTTTGATGCCCAACATCCCTGCAACCTTGGCCCCCAACGCTGTCGAGCCCAGCATGGAGCCCACTTTAGACACCCCCGCGCTGGCCGCGACGTTGCCCAAAATACGACCGCCCCCACCGCTGCCAAAATCCCAGCCAAACATCTTGGCTAACTTAACCGTGGCTATCCGTGAGCCGAGGTCGGCAATGAAATTAATAAACAGATTCTTAATAACGCCCAGCACGTCTTTGACATTTTTAATGTCGCCACGCAACGCACCGCTGATGACGCCTCTGATATTTCGACGCATCGACCGGACCGTGTCTAATAACAACTCCTTGGTCACGTCGTTGCCCTTGCGCTGAATGTTGTTGAGCTTGTCCTGTAGTTCTTGCTCTAGCCGTGAGCGAATGTCAGCATAGCCCGATGCCAATTCTATTTTTGCACTTTCAGCCGCGTCAACGATGCTGACACTTTCCTTGTACCAAGCGATGACTTTCTCGCGTTCGGTGCGTAGTGAGTCTGTGAGGCCCTTCAATCTATCTCCAAGCTGTTTATTGGAAGCAGCGCCGAGACCTTTCAGGGTGCCTGTTGTTTTTGTGGCAGTCTCATCAAGCTTTTTCAATTGTTTGCGTAGTGCTTCCACTTGGGTCATGCCTTTGCCGATCAGCTGCGTGGCGTCAGAGATATCACCACGCTCAAACAGTCCAAGTGGTTGCCCAGTTTTGCTGTTGAGAGATAAAATTTTCTTGATTACTTCGCCTTGCTGACGCATCTTCTCGGTAACATCCTGGATTGTTTTTTCAATCTGTTCTCGCTGCAGATCTTTGTATGATCCTGTCAGTTGCTTGACGCGGTCATCAAGTTCGCGAGTGCTTTCGGCTGCATCGCCCTCACTGTCACCAAATGCGAACATCGCAAGGGTGGCGCTACTCAATAATGTGATAACGAGTCCTAGGGGCCCACCAAAGAGTCCCAACGCGGTGCGGCCCACACCCAGGGCAACGCTGGCACGGCCCGCTGCTACGGCCACACCCGTCTGGGCGGCGGCGGTGGCGGTGGTAGCAGTAGTTAACGCACGTTGAGCTGGGATCAACCGGGTCTGGACAGCAGTGAGTCGGGCCATCCCGGTCAAACGCGCAAAGTCCGCTTGGGCATTGGCCAGCTTCATTTGAGTGTTGATGCGGATGGCATCGGCATGAACGAATTCGGCCTGCGCGGCAGCTAATGCCGCAACGCGTTGACGTTGATTTGAGGCCACCAGTGCGATGGTCTCAGATGTAGCGGCAGTTATTGCACTGACGACCCGACCGGCCATCACAGTGACAATGACACCGCCCACGATCAGCACCGAGTCGGCTAAGTCATCAAAATTATCAGCGACATAACTGAGGCTTGCGGACAGTTCACTAGTGGTGCCGCTGGCCTGATCGGCAATTCCAATGTACCGCATCGCCGCATTTTCAACCGTTGTCCAGGCCTGACCGACCGTGGTTTCAATTTTTGCGTACTCACTGTCAAGCGTCTTGGACTGATTCAACAGTGCTTTGATGATCCGCTCGGTAGTGAGTTCACCCGCCTCGGCTAATTCGCGCAGCACACCAACAGCGGATTTGCCCTTGGTGTCTACACCCTCAAGACCAGCAACAATGGCTTCACCCAGGCGTGGTGCTTGTTCGAGTACAGAGCGCAGTTCATCACCTCGCAGGGTGTTCGATGCTAAGCCCTGTGCAAACTGGATAACGGCGGCATTGGCCTCCTGCGCGCTCGCGCCGGAGATGCGGAATGATTGATTGACAGCTTTTGTTACAGTTAGCAAATCCTGCTGTGACACATAAAGCTGCTTGGTGGACCGCGCCATGCGCGCATACAGGGTAATCGTGGCGGTATAGGAACTGCGAGTCTCTTGGGCGATCTTAAAAGTCTCATCCAGAGCCGTGTTAAGTTGTGCCTGGTTGGTCGTGACTAGCCGCAATTGGGAACTGGCGAGTTTGTAGGCGTCAGCAGTGCGTACAACCTCCCGCGCAGACAAACCGATCCCGGCGCTAACGAGCAAGCCTTTTAACGAGAACATTGCACGGTTGATGGATTTAATCGATGATCCAAGTCGCCGCATACCGTTCACCGAATTGCGCGATGATTGTTGGACCGCCCGGTTGGCTGCGACGCCCGTTTTTTTATACTCTTTCCACTCTCGCGCTATTTGGCGAATAGCTAGTGTGTGCGCTTCGGCATGGCTTTTCCCTTCGGCCGCAAATTTCTTCATCAGTGGCCCCATCCGGCCTTTGATGAATTGGTGCCAGGTCATGGTTGCCTTTTGTGCCTTGTCCATACCCTCAGCGGCAGTCTTCCCCGCTGCATTAGCTGTCTTGCCGAACTTTGTTATATCCTCTCTAGATGTGCGTACCTCACTCACCAATCCCGACGCATCGGCTTTGAGAATAACGTTGACAGGTAGATTAGCCATTATTTATTAAATGATTTTTGTAGCTCGCTGATCGTGGCGTCTTCCATCACCAGGAACTGATCAAAGAGGGTAAGGTCAAGGGGATGATCCATAGCAGCCATTGTTTTCCATACGCAATTATGATCTATGGCCACGGGCACACCCGTACAACCGGCGCGGCGCAACTGGTTTGCAACGCGCAGAAAGAGTTGCACCGCGTCCCAATTGCAGGGGAACACGGTGAAGGTCTTGGGTGTTAAACGCTTGCGTTGTTTTTTCCATTTGGCCTTGATCTCTTTTGGCGCGCCGAACCAGTCAAGCTGGGCCGAGACAACTGAGCGCCGAGCATCACTCGCTTTATCCAGCCCGGTTCGCTGCGCTGCCCATGCTCGAGCAGCGCCTATGAGTTTCCCCGTTTGCGTTTCCCGGCTTTGCCACCTGCGACAGTATCAATGTACTTTTTAACCAGCGGCACACGTGCCCATATTTTCTGGATCAGCTTATCCCTAATGGCTGCATCGAATTTAATAGGCTTCTTGTTGGTGTCGACTACACTGTCTCCCCAGCCGATCAGCACTTTACGTAACAGAGTATCATCGGGGTTGAGGTCCTCTTCGTTGTCAAAAATCTCATCAAGTTCAGCCTGGTCGATGACCAGAAACTCCGCATCAAATTCCCACGACTTGAACGCCTTGCCGTGTGGTTCCTGAAAATGCACTTTGCGGATAAAGGTACTTTTCTTTTCTTCGTTCTCGTCTAAAACAAACATCAGTGCGACTCCTTACTACTTAGTGGTAATGATTGGGCGGTCCAGGAACAACAGGTCCATTGCAAAAACCATCATGCCATCGGACTCCTGTTCTTTGATATTGCTGATCTGCACCTCGGCTGAATCGACCATCACAATTTGACCGGCGGTGTTACCCATCTGGAGACCCACAACGATTTTGTTAAGAACGCTGTGCGACTCAAGTTTTTGCCAGAAATTCTTGGTGGCAATATCCGGGGCCTGGATGATGACTTGGCCTGTGGGGTTATAGTCCAGCAGCAACGTGCGCTGGCACCCTGGCACATCACGCCAAATCACCTGCATGGCAAAATCAATGTTGAACTGCTCGGTGCAACTGGAGAAACCATCGACAGTAAAGACCGGCACGTTATCCTTGGTAGGTGGTAGCGGGTCTTTCCAGGCCGACCAGTCCAAGCCCGTTGGCGGGGTCGCTTGCGCGGGCTGGACGTACGAGCCCATGAGATTGGAAAAATTAAACTTCGGGAGTTCACCGCGCTGCATAGCAAAGGCCACGGTGCCTTCGACACCACTGGACTTTTGCAACTGAGAAACTTCCGGGCGGTAGTCATACAGCGTGATCGAATCCGCATTACGCAGGTCGCTCTGGTTCACCGGATGCTGATAGGTGACATTCTCCGAGCCTGGAGTAGCGTCAATGGTCTCATCCATACCGCAGGCCAGCAGTAGTAATCCGTATTGCGCAGGCGTAACGGCGGTACCGGAGCCTGCCGCAGCGACGGCAAATGACGTGACGGTGTGCGGGTCTACATTGATTTGCTGGGTGTTACCAATGAGGTTGCGATCAATATTGCGCTGCACACGATTGCCTTCGTAGCGCAACATCTCCAGCCCTTCGGTCTCGATGATGTTGGCCCCAGTGGGTGTGGGGTCTGTGCCACGGGTTACCTCTTTCTTGGCGAGTAATAGTTTCTGAATGGCCATCGTTAAACCTCCTTGCCGGTGGTTTTACCAGACTTACCGGAAACGTCACCTGTTGATTTCGTGGCGGGTTTGGCTGGGGTGGGTTGAGGGGGTGTAGGGTTCTTGGTGCGATTTACGAGCACCCTCTTGCCGCTTTCATCTATTCGGTACTGAGCCATCGTTACGGTCTCCTATAAATTCACATTTATATCTGGGTCGCCTGGCGCTTGGTGATATACACCTCTTGCCAGACATGAAACTCGCGTTGCAGGGCCACTAAGGCGCCACCGCCTAACTCCATCGCGGTGTAGTTACTGGCCGGTTGCCAACCGAGTAATTTGGATTCCAATTCTTTAATCAGGTCATCGTTCTCATTGCTGGTCTTTGCTCCGGTCTTTTCATTAGCGTGACGTGTCACGATCAAAATGGCATAACTGGAGGTAATCTGTTGGCGCACTCGGTTATCCGCTTTGTTGGGGCCAGCGGAGGTGCGTAGCAAAAAGACATAGGCACCGGGTTTCTTCCCGCCTTTTTGGCTCAACGCAGAGGCCAGGTCCGCCACGCCCTTGACCTCACGAAAACTCGGGCACTGTGCGGTAACGTAAGTCACGATGTCGTCGCGCACACTCAATTCGCCACCCCAAGATCGATAATGAAATCCTGAAGGATATTCAGAATCTCGTTGTGGTCCTCATCGGCAATGCCCACAAATGGACGGGCGGGTATGGTGACTGATTTGGTTTTTACAAACTGGCCGCCCACAATAAACATCAGGTAGGGGGCGTTCTTTGCGGTAATGGTGCCGCCGAACTGATGAATGGCCGCGTACACTTTGTTTGTTCCCACTTCGACGCTGTCTGGACCTGGAATCTGCGTGAGCGAATCTCGCAGGCCGCCGCTGTCGATAAGCGTTTTGCCACCTTCGTTCTTTGCACGAACACTGGGTTCCCAGGCCTGGCCATCCGGTCCCACGCCTTGATACATGCGCCGTTGATTTGCCTGCACCAGGTATTGACCGATCTCATCCATCGGACTGGTCAAGTCTTGGGGTTCAGTCTCCAGCCGCCGCAGAAAGTCTGCTACCGGCTTGAAATCTGCATTGATGGTGATAGAGAGACCGGCCATCAGAAACTATCCCAATTGTGTTTGCTCTCGCCTTGCTGGGTCACAACGCGCACACCCGATGTGGTGGTGGCGTCATCCACGCCCAGGCTGGCCAGGCCACGGGCCACGTCCTTTAAAAACTGGAGCGCCTCTTTGTGCCGGGTCTCAGCCTCTTCGTTGGCGATGACCCCCATCAACAGATAACGGGCAATATTGGCGCAGTGGAGTTTGATCACGTCCGGCACGGGACTGAGTGGCAGGGTGTAGCGGCTTTTTAAATACGAATCGATTACGGACTCGGCATCGGTAATCGCTTGATCGATGATCGCAGTATCGATAACGTTATCGTCATCACGATCCGCGAGTTGCTTAAGCTCGTCATCGCCAAAGCGGTCGGATAAATCTTGTTGGACGATGTAGGGCATTTATTTTACGGGTTCGATGATAAAGTTATAGTCTTGACCCAAATCAAATTGGTCAGCCACTTTCTTATACATAGCTATGTTAATGCGTGCAGATGCAGATCCCTCGTCAGGGTTCTCTGGAAACGACACAAACTCAACATCAACAATTTCGCCGCCATTGCCCAGAGGGGCGTATGTTCTTTTCGAGTAGACGTTAAATAAAAACTTCGCCATTGAAATAATTCTCAAATAATGAAAGGGCGGGCGAGGTGCCCGCCCTTCCGGGTGCCCCCCATAAATGGATGGGGCTTCTCTCTGGGTTTATTTATTCAGCATCCTGGGCCATCTCTTCCAGGACGTGATCGCGTTCAGCGGCGGTGATGTCATAGCCGACACGTTCGTCGAGGATTTTGTCGCGAGGAATACCGCCTTTGGTCCACCAGAGTTCGTTGCCTTTCTCCGGGTCCTCTTCGAGCATGTCCTCAATGGCCATTCTGATGTCTGCTTTAACTTGGGCTTCCTGCTCAGGACGGCCTTCGCCACCTGTGCCGCCTTCACCGTCGCCAGGCTTACCGCCACCGCCTAAGACCCTATTGAGCAGACCTTTGGGTTTATCTCCCTCACCTGGCTCTTTGGCAGCATCATGCTCGGTTTTAACGGCAGGAGAATCGCTCACAGCCTTGGCCTGACTTTTGACGGGCTTAGGTTGTTCACCATCAGCAAGTCTTGCAGCACCGGAAGCAATAAGCGCCTCGGCTTGCTTTTCGTCCTCGCATTCAAAGGGTTCATCGGCCATCACGGCGTCTTCGGTGACACCACTGATTTTCCAATTAGCAATAAGATGCATGGTGCCCCCTATGCGACAACGTTTTGCAGGAAGAAGGCGAGATCGTTTGCGGTGATGAGTTCCTTGACAGACTCACCCACACGTACAGTCTCACCACCCCGCAAACCGATATCTGGGTTCGGGTTTGCTCCGGCAATACGGGTTCCAAACTGCGCCGTATAACCAAAGGTGGCACCGAAGTTGGTATCGGCGTTCATGTCCCGATGAATCAGGGCGCAGTGCTTGCCCCACACGCGGACCATGTTGGGTGCTTGCCCTTTTTTGGCGGTGTTGAGCCAACCTTCACCGACCAGTAACTCGTCAAGCTCAAACAACTCGGCGATATCCTGGCGACGGGCAATACCGGAATCACCGGAATTACCGTGAATGGCTTTCACAATCTTGGGGTGACGGGCCAACATGGTAAAAGCGGCGCGGCCAATGGTCATCACATTCGGCCGCATGATCACCACGTCCAGCGAATCCATAATCTTGGCCACCGGATCGGAATTGGCAGCATCGCTCCACTGGTCGTTACCGGCCAGGGTTTCCTTGTAGGCAGCGCCATATTGATTGGCATCGAACACCAGGTCAGCGATACGCTTTTCACGGCGCAGTTCGATCAAGTTGGTGAGTTGCACAGTAGACTTGCCCTTGGGGTCATAACCTTCTGGCGCATTGGCTATGTCAGTCATGGGGATGTCATCTTCCAGACCGTGATCTTCGGTGCTATCGGTGGTCTCGGTGGCGCTAAAGTCGACCTTGTTCGGCGATGACTTGCGGCCCACCTTGGTGTCCGGCAACGTAAAGCCCTCGGCCATTGTGTGCTTCATGTACTTGAACTCTTGCTTGCCGACCGGCACGCGGGGCAACACCTGGTCAGCGATCATTTTTTCATTGCTGTAACCAATGGCGATGGCGGTGAGTTCAGGGGTAATCGGAAAATTTGCTTTAGGCATTTGTTTCTCTCCTTGTCAGGTTAGGCGTAGCTTGGGTTGATCAAGGCCGACCCAATGTCGCCATCGACACCGGATACCATCGCGGTGCCAATAATGTTTATGCCGCTGCCCGCGCCCGTTGTCGCATTCTGGGTGTAGGCCCCGGCGGTGTTTTCAGTGTGGGTGTGGCGAGTGACGGCAATGGCCTTGCCGTTGGCATCCGAGGTCAGCTTGTTACCACGGGTGACGTTACCGCCGTATTCCACATCCACCGGGCCTGCCATGTTGATGTCAACCCGCTCAGCGGCGACGGCAGCCAAACTGCCGCAAACGCCAAACATGGCATCGGTATTGGCTGCGGCTTGCACCACGGAGTCATCGTCCGAGCCGAACTTAATGATGCGATATGCAGCGACAGCCGTCTCTGCGACGAAATTCTTAATCAAAAGAGGGTTGTTCATTTCGTGCCTCCAGATACATGGTTGACCGCAGTGACAATGTTGACAGTGTGACCCTTACCGGCCTCTGCGCTGATATATTCTTTCGCGGCTCTTTCGATGGCCAGGGGATCATTGAGGTCAACGATGTTGCCATCGCCGTCTTTGAATTCGTGGCTCTCACCAAGGTTGATCTGCTTGCCAAGCTTGGCGATGAAATTTGAATACCACTTATGTAGTGATACCTTTTTGGTTTCCTGCTTGTCGCCTTCACCAGCGGTAAACTCGAACTCCTGGTTGTCCTCGTCGGCTAGAGATAGCGCCAGCATGAACTCGGGGGCGCCCTCGGCCAGGGCAGGGGTGAGTTGTCCGGCATCTATGGCCTTGTCGATAAAGGCCTGGTGTTCTCCGGACAACCGCTCACTTTTCTCTGCGGCGAGTTTGTCTTTCAGTTCAGTGTTCTCGCTGGAGAAGTCTGACTGGGCGGATTCACTGCCACGCTTTTCGGCGTCTGCGACGGCTTGGTCTAAATCAGCCTGGGTGAATGTTTTTTCCTGATCGCCTGACTTTGGCATGTCTCCATCTCCTTCTGTGTTGGTTTGTAACGATGGGTGTGAGTACGGATGGCCTGTGAAGGCTGGGTCTTGTTCTGGTGGGTTACGCAGGGCATCGGCTTGGTTGTTCGCTTCGTCGATCATGTACTCGGGCATGATCTGATTGGCTTTATCCAGCCCCTTGTCAGCAATGGTCATTTCGCGGAAGAGACGAAAAAAGCGTGACAGCAGACTGGGTGTGACCCAGTCCGATTCGAACTCGAAAGATTCAATGTCATCATCGGTCGCGGCAAACTGGGCGGGCTTGAGGCCCTCGACCGCAGGCCGGGCCGCGCCGAGCCAACCGATGTGCCGAATGTAATAACCGTTTTTGTCTTTGTGGACGGCAACGGAACGTTTCTTAAACCGGCCATCACTCACCATCTTTTCAAACTGGGGTTCAACCTGCTCGAACTTGGCAAACAGCACATCACCCACGCGTTTGAGCTTCTCAGTCCAACCGTAGGCGGGAGCATCAGATTTGGGATGGCCGACAACAATAGGCGCGGTCTCAACGGTATGGTTGGCTACCATCTGGTCAAGATCGCCATGTGTCCACGTACGTGTATTGCCTCCGCTGTCGGTTTGCTCACCGGCACGGAACACTTCTATATAGTCATCAAAACCTTTGAATAATGGCATGCCGCGCATCATGCACGGAATTGCAAATGATTTTAAGGGGGAAACACTTCCACAAAATTAAGTGCATACCGCGCATAATGCGCGGTCTTGGAGGGAAATTTAAGGGGGAGATACGACCGGAGTCGTGAGGGTGTTAAGTGGAGATCGCTTCGGGATTGATGTCAATGAAAGGAATTGTTATAAACTTCAGTCGTCTTCCATACCAGGATCAATGTTACGCAATTCTTCACGCATAATCCTGATTTCTTGTGGTGCAGCAATCCCAATACGGATCTGGTTATGCGCCCATTCGGCAGCCATGATCTCAATCGGCCCATCTGCGAAGAGTTCGGCAAGGGTCATATAGGATCGGCGCTACTATCAAGATCGAGCAATAATGACTCTCCTATCCTTTGGGTTAATATCAACATAATGGTCTCCTTTCCAGTTGGAATAATTAGCAGGTGTTTTTGGTTACCTTCCCGTATCGTGCTGAATGGCTACAGAAGCAAACTACTTAGTGAGCCGTTTGACCCTTTGATTCAACAGATCACTTTCATCTATAGAGCCATCTGCATTCAACAAGCAATATAGGTGCCCTGCGACGTAGGCCCCGAGTCCATTTTTAGACCGATACTCAATCGTCACTTTATTTTTAGTGGTACGAGTTTCGACAATGTAGGCGCTATGTGGATCGCGAAGCTCTGTCTTGTGGGCCTCCAGACAAATGTTACCGAGATTCGCGAATGGGTTTTTTAGGCTTTGCTTCACAATATCCTTTCCGTACATTCCAGCAGCCAGCAATAGAATCAAAGAACCAACAATCACTATCGATACGATTCCAAATGTGGCCTTCATCTAATTCTCCTGATCATTTGCTTTTGGTCCCGCTGGCGACTTGTGCTCCTCTGCCTCCCACAAAACCGTGTTTAAAACATGTTTAATTTCGCCTGTATCACGAGATGTGGGTGCCCCCGTATCCCAACGGCCTAATTTACGATTCAGGGCGCTACGGGGCTCTCATGCGATTGGTCCGGTCGTTTCTTGCGCAGCTTATTTTACACTCCATTTAAGATTGTTTGCCTTGATGATTAAAACGACACAACAATCGGATCACTCCACGTACATCTTCTTGGGTGACCTCATGCAACGATTGTTCGTTAGGTACCATTGTGTAAATAATAGTGTAGGTTTTTACCAGCAACTCAGCACGTACATCGGCGGTTAGCTCCTTTGCAGTTTCTATATTGTCTGCTTCCCTCGTAATGACAGATAGTAATTCTGGCACAAAGTACATTTGTGCCCGCTGCATGCCATGCACAACGCTGGAAATGGCCTGATCTACCTTATTCTCGTCTCCTGATTTCTCTTTCAGTTGAGCCTCAATTATGGATTCTTGGCTCTGTTGTGTCACGGACGATTCGCCAGTGATGACATATTTTATGTCGATTACGTGGGCTACAGCCGCCAAATAATCCGCATCGGGACGCCTTTCATCACGCTCGTACTTCCCCTGGGTTTTCCCCGTTACCCCCCCCAACGCACCCATGTACGACTGGGAGAACCCCAATTGTTCCCTTTCTTTTCTAATTCTAGTACCGATTGTGCCCATTTTTTGTTGACCTAAGTAACCGATTGGTTATACTCTCCTTGCCAGTGGCAATTTTAACCCCTATTGAGGCCTATTATGCACCCAGCGGATATCAAATGCGCCCTTGAGAAACACGGGTATACCCAAATGGGCCTGTCTCATGAACAGGGTGTTTCCCCTGTCATGATTTACAACGTAATTAACGGTATCAGCACCTCCCGCCGTATTGCGAGTCGTATTGCCAAGATCATTGATCTCCCACTCGAAGATATTTGGCCTGGCTTATATAAAAACGAGCCAAGGGGAAAGGCCGCATGAACACTTCCCCGATTACCTCTGACCCAGGTAGGCGCCTCGCCCACTCCCTTGCGGGGCACTTCGGTTGCCCACCGGTCTTATTCACTTGGCCGGTGGGTGGCCACTTTTTTTCTGAGTCACTAATCAAGACAGCAGATTAACGCGAAGGGGGTAAGAGGTCAGTGGAAAAAGAAGATAAAAAATTCTCCGGTAATCAGCCTGATTTGTTCCAGCAATTGGAGGGCCGACAGGCAGCGCTCTACGATGACAACGCGCCGGACCTGGATATTGAATTTGAATTCATCGGCGCTGTGAAGTACGCCATCCGCGAGGCCAAGAAACACGGTGTCAGCCGTGATCGAATTGTCGATCGGATGAACCAATGCCTGCCGACTGATAAACACATCACCAAACGCCAGCTTGATAGCTGGACTGCCAATAGCAAGGAATACCACAAGTTCCCCGCCGAGTACTTGCCTGCGTTCGTCTGGGCGGTGCGCGGTGTGATCTCCGCCATCGAAGTACTTACCCGCGCATTGGGTCTGCACGTCATTGACGAAACGGAATATCTGGCTACAGAGCTTGGTAAGACTGTTACACGAAAGGCTGCTCTCGCTGTTCAAGAGCGGATTTTAAAAACCAAGCTAGGCACTGGATGAGGAAATATAACAACGAACGCCAACTGAAATACGAACTGGGAGTGAGTTAATGAACGGAGATAAGAATAATTTGTCGGTGACCAGCAATCAGGGGGAACGAGACTTTGCCAACCAGTTACTTGGTCAGGCACAAGCCACCCAGGCATTCTCAAAACTGCTAACCGTTAGCACTTTACGAATCCTTGCCGAGGTTAAGAATCGCAAGCTTTATAAGGGTTTAACCGTAAATGGCCCTGATGGAAAACTGCTAACCGTTAGCAGTTTTGATGATTATTGCAGATTTGGTCTTGGCCTGTCCCGGCAAAAAGTAGACCAAGATTTATTGAATCTTGAGACCTTTGGCGGTGAGGCACTGGATGCAATGCAACGGGTAGGTCTTGGTTATCGTGATCTGCGCCGTCTGCGCAAACTTCCGCAAGAAAAAGTCTTGGAAATACAAGGTCGCATCATAAACGCCGAAGACAAGAACGAGATCAAAGAACTCATTGAAGAAATTGTTTCCGATAACGTTGGCCTTAAAGGGGATATCCAGGACCTGGAAAAAGCTCTAGCCAAACGTGAGACCTATAACGAGACGCTGGAGATGGAGAAAGAGCAACTCCAAGGGCGACTGCGTCAGCGGCAACACCCTGGTCCATATCCTGAGTTCGTTGAAGAAATCAGAATCGAATCTGCCGCCCTCGCGGATAAGGCCGCGCAATGTATCAACGATATGGAAGTACTCTATGCCAAATTAGAGAACCCTGAACTGGATGCAAACGATGATGCAAGCAAGTCCCATTTTGGAATTGCAGCCACTACCTACTACCACAACCTCCGCGCGGTCGTAGCCAAGTCCGGTCGACTCCTGGCGCTGTGTCACGAGCAACTCGGCAATGAGATCAACGACGATATAGAAAGCCTACCTATCTTCACAGACGATGAGGCCAAGGCCGTCATCAGCCGACGCGGATTGATGATCGCCGAACATCAAGCAGAGAAACTCATTCGCCAAGAACGTCTTGATAATGCTAAGCCGCGCAGGCGAGGCCGTCCCGCTAAGAAGAAAACTAAAAAGGCATGAGCGCCGCTTCTGAAAATTCGCTGATCCGGGAGACTTCACAGGCCCTGGACATTCCGATTGAGTCGGGCTGGGACGACGTTCCTGAAGATAAACAACAACGCGCCATCAATCGACTCCCATTGGTGCGACGCTGTGTTGAACAAACAGATTGTGCTGGCATCACCCTCAACGGTGCTATTGATAATTTATTGTTATCGATTAGCACAGAGCGCATCTCAAACGACCTAATTGAACTTGCGTATCAATTGGGCCGGAAAGGTAAGCCCGTTGCCCGCGCCACGTTGTATCGTTGGTGTCAGGATTTCAAAAAGCATGGTGTGATGGGACTGGTCCCCGGTCATAAAGGTTCGGGGCGTAAGGATTACGGTTGGGAGGCACGGGCACTTCACTACTGGCAGTTGCCCAGCAAGCCTGCCGCTGCCGCCGTTGCACGTTGGATACGCGAAGAGGGTCATGAGTCTGCAAAAGATGACCGGGTGTATCGTTATCTTAAATCGTTACCGGCCGATGCGCGAGTACGTGGACGCATTGGTGCGCGGTTGTTTACCAACACACAAAAGAGTTTTATCCGCCGCACCACTACAAGCCTCGCGGTAGGGGCCTGTTACGAAGGCGATGGTCATACCATCGACGTGTACTTGCAACATCCGAACGGTGGCAATCGTCCGTGGCGCGCTGAGATCACAGTATGGATCGATGTCGCGGCGCGTTATATCCCCGGTTGGTTTATCAGTGAAGCGGAATCGGCACACTCGACATTGTTTGCATTAAGCCATGCACTGACCAGCCAAGATCATATTCCGGCGGTACTGCACATTGATAATGGCTCCGGCTATAAGAACAAAATGATGTCCACCAAATCGATAGGATTCTATGCCCGACTGGGCATGGACATCATGCATTCCCGGCCTTACAACGCCAAAGGTAAAGGCATCATTGAGCGGTGGTTCGGAACGATGGAGCGTGATTTTGGAAAACGTTTCCCCAGTTATTGTGGTGCGGACATGGACCCAGAGGCGATTGATGCACTGCTGAAGAAAGTTAAGCAGGGAGAAGTACAGTTGCCCACGCTCGCCCAGTATGTCGGTTTATTGAATGATTGGATTGAGTCGTATCACAACACACCTCACCGTGGCCTAGCAGGTAAAACGCCTGCTGAGATGTGGGCCACCTTAGAACAGCATACTGTCCAACCTCGTACCGCCGCTATTTTCTGGCCCCGTACCACACGAACGGTTCAACGCCAGGCAATTCGTTTGGACAACCGAGAGTATTTTGCACCTGAACTTTTGCAATACAACGGCGACAAGGTGATTGCGGAGTACTCCATACACGACGATTCATTTATCCGCGTGATGGATGAAAAATGCCGCTGGATATGTGATGCCAAACTGATCCAGAAAGTGGACTACCTACCCACTTCACGTATTGAAGAAGCAAAAGACAAACGGCTTAAGGCACAAATCAAACGACTGGAAAGCCATGCTGATGAAAAACGCCAACGCGCTGGCCTGGCCATCACCCACGACCAAGTTCTGCGAGACCTTGATGATGCCGAGACACCGGCGCTTGAGGCTCTTAATGAAACAGGGGCCAACCCTTTCGGGCCCGCCCCTGCCTGTCAACCCGAACGTACCGATAAAGATGAGCATCTGGACTCGGATACGTTCGATTACTTCTAACAGATAAGGAGTATAGCAAATGTCTACTGTCACTGCGTTAAAGAAATCTAAGCAAAATATTGCACCCAAGGCCTGGCATGAGCGCTACGCCGACGCCGACAAGGCCAAGGTGCGGCGTGTCTTGCGCTGGTTTGACGATGAGGCCAATGACCATAGCCGCGCCCATCTGGCACGGGCGGCGGATGTCAACACCTCAACCTTGAGCCAGGTGTTGGGCGGCACGTACCCGTCCCATCCGGTTAACCACTTGCGGAAACTCATCGACGCGATGGCCATGATAGATGCGCGTGAACAAGGCCACGCCCACGCGATCGCATTCGTGGCCACATCGACCTACAAGCTGGCCGAGAAGATTTGTGATCGGGCCAGGGAGTTTCGCGACTTCGGGGTGTTGTTCGGTTACGTCGGTACGGGGAAGACGCGGGCACTGAATGAGTACTGCTCTCGACATCCGGGAGCCCTGTATATGCGGGCCTTCGGCGGGCTGACCCGGTCGGTGTTGATGAAAAAGCTGACCGAGCTGACGGGCGCCAACGTGCGCACCCAGTCGCGCTATTCAAGTGGCACCGTGGCCGATAAAAAGGAGGCCATTATCACCGCCCTGTCGGGGACGGAGCGACTACTGATTGTCGATGAGGCCAATCGAATGGTCGATGCGTGTTTCGAGGATCTGCGAGACATCAGTGATGACGCGCAGATCGGCATCGTGATGGCGGGGACCGAGCACCTGGAGCCAATGGTGCAGGACTCACATGGCCGCTTCGGTCAGATCAGTTCACGCATTGGTTTTTGGCCACCGGTCATCCGGGGCATCACCGAAAACGATGCCTACCTCATCACCCAGGCGGCCTATGACAGCGACACGCTTGATCCTGAAGTATTGGATATGTACTGGCAGCAATGCGGGGGCTCGGCTCGGACGTTGAGTAAGTTGATCGCTTCGGTGATGAAGTACTGCAAGCGCAAAAAATGTGAGCCGAGCGCGAAGATTATTTCTGATTGCTATCAGAAGACGATGCGGCCCAGCCGGGTCCGGGCGTTAGGGGGTGTGAAATGAAAGAGCAAACAGCACTCACGATTCTAGACAACCTTAGATTCCTGGCCATTGATAGCGAACCGCAATACTCGGGTGAATATATCGATGAATGGGCCGAGATTTATTTGGCCAATAACCTTCGTGCCAGAGGCATTTTATTCGACACCTTCCTGGCGTTCCCTCAAGCCATCATGGATGCCGTGGTATTTAAACGCCCCATGCCCTTGGGTGATGTGGACCACTATCCGCTACTGCCCAAGCAACGTGAGGTGCAACGGTGCCTGGATTGCGTGAGCACTGCCCAGGAAGTGATGGACCATCAACTGGATGTGGATGCACACCGGCCTGGGCGGAACATCGCGCAGGTGCCCGCATTACACGGCGATCGCATCATTCAGTCCATGCGTCCGAGGGAGTGCCCCGCCATGTACAAGACACGGGGGGGACACGATGCCTGACGTGCCCAAACAATATACTAATTGGTTGGGCTGGGGTGTGTTTGCTCTGGCCATACTCTATGCCATCGACGTACATCATAGGCATGAGTTTGATCAAGCAAAGTTGGCGCTGTTGACCACCCGGCAAAGTGAAGATGCGCGGCAGTCGGCGATGATCGCCAAACATCTTCTCGTCCAGGCGTCATGCAAAAACCTTTCGAGCGCTGTCATTGAGATCACGTTTAATGATGGCTCGAAAGTGCTTTGTGCGCGGGGCTTAACGGGTATCGCGCCGGGGTCTATGTAGCGTGAAGTTAATCTGCCCGGCATGCGGTGCCACCCACTCACTCGGCGCGGCCGTGAATGATGCGGCCGCTCGACGATTGGTGGCGCTGTTGGCTGGTGTGGATAAATCCATAGGCGCTGCATTTATTCAGTACCTGGCGCTGTTCCGTCCAGGCAAGACCGTGTTGCGATGGTCACGCGCCTATACCCTGGCCGAAGATTTGATCCTCATGGTTAAGGCTGGACGTATTACCCGTAACGGCCTGACCTATGTCGTTCCACGCGAAGCCTGGATTGAAGGCATGGAGTATCTGGCAGATCGGCCGGAGGGTTTGCGGTTGCCGTTGAAATCCCACGGCTATCTTCTCGGCGTGATCGCTAACAAGGCAGAAAAGATTGCCGCGACTGGGGAACGAAAAAAAGAAGAGGACCGACAGGCCAGGTCAGACGCTGATGATAGCGGCGACCTCGAACCCATTGGGTCAAATTATGAAGACCTTCTCGAACGTAGCCGTCAAGAAGGCGATCGGAAACTCCATGAACGCACCCACAGAGAATAATTCTAATTACTTGCCTTCGGATGAGGACATGAGAGCAATGGGGGCGCTCAATCGCATATTGATGCTGTCGTATTGTGATGGCTTTGATAATCGTCTACGCGCCACTGCGACGGTGTTGATGTTCTTGGGTAACTGTATGACGCATGAAGTGCATGCGGATGTGGCAAAAAGAATGACCCATTGGCTAGATAAGGAGGATGCCTGTGCCATCGGACTACGACCGTAAGATTATAAAAAGAAACATCATTAAATTACTGGAGGACCATCAGGGGCCGGATAACTGCATCAAGATGGCGGACCTGCATCACTTCGCCACTGGCGAGAATATTATTCCCAGTAAAAAAACTGATCAATCACGAATCATACGGGCCATCATTACGGAATTACGTAGAGAAGGCATGCCAATCGGTAATAGAGGCGGAAAATACGGAGGATACTTTCTGGCGCGAAACCCAAAGGAATTGAAACCGACCGAAAGAGTATTTCACAAACGGGCGATGTCATCTCTACAACAGGAGGCCTATTTAAAACGCGCCCCCTTCAAAGATGTGCTTGCTCAACATCAACTTGAATTTGAAACACAGGAGAACCAAGACAATGGCAAAGTCAGCCAATAGCATGAAAACAGTAGCCGTCAATGCGCCCACCACTCGTGAGGGCGCAGAGGCCGCAATGAAAAGCATCGGTGAGTTACAGCGCGATATCACTCGTCGCGAAACTAATATGAACGATGAGATCAATACCATCAAGGCCCGATACCAGGAGGAAATTTCACCGCTTAACGAAGAAATCAAATCCCAGTTCAGCGGGCTGCATGCCTATGCCGAGGCAAACAAGGCCGATCTGCTCACGGGACGAACCAAGACCGTGAAGATGGGGGCCGGTGAAATCTCATGGCGCATCAATCCATCCAAGGTGTCTATCCGTGGCGCAGACGCCGTGGTTGAAGCCCTGGAGCGCTACAAGTTGACGGAGTTTATCCGCACCAAAAAGGAGCCCAACAAGGAAGCCATACTCAACGATCCAGACCGCGTGAAAGATATCAAGGGCATCAACATCACGCAGACCGAAGAGTTTGTTGTCAAGCCCTACGAGACCGCGCTGGAGCGTGTGGAGGTGATGAAATGACCGCCATTAAAAAAGTCGTGCGCAAGAAAAAGATCGGCCCTAAGAAGAAAAAGAAAAAGGGGCGTCGGCGGCGGACACCAAAATGAATTGCATTCATGGTAATCCCGAAGATAAATGCCAAAAATGTGAAGCTGCTCGGGAACATAATCGCACTAGACTGAAAACTGACTTCATCAGTGCATTCAACTATCTCGCAATTGCAATAAACCAGACAGCTACTGAAAAAGGTTGGTGTAAGGGAGATAGAAATGAGGGCGAAAGCATTGCATTAATGCACTCTGAACTTTCTGAAGCTCTTGAGGCGCTCCGTAACGGAAACCCGCCCGACAACCACATACCAGAATTTACAAATGTTGAGGCTGAATACGCAGATGTGATTATTAGAATCATGCACATGGCGTCAGCTAAAGGGTATCGAATTGCGGAGGCATTGCTCGCGAAAATTGAGTACAACAAAACGCGATCTCACATGCACGGCGGGAAGAAGTTCTAATACTAACCAAACGGAGAAAATTATGCATTGCCCTACAGGAGATATTTTTAACCGAGAAATCATCGAAATAGAGGAGGTGTCTGGGCTGTTTTATGATGAAGCAGGAGAACTATTGGCACCACTGACACCAAGGCAGTACGAAGACTTGAAGCCAATGGGCAACACCAAGCGAAAGGGCTACATGCGGAATCAACCGTGCGTGTGTGGAAGCGGTAAGAAATTCAAGCGTTGTTGCTGGAGCAAGTACACATGAAAACGAGTTCGCCAGATAGACAGGTATCGGAGCAGCTACGGTCCATTGCCGATCAACTCGAAAAGCAGTTGGAAGACGTGGCCGGACAAAGAATAGGCTTTAGCTTAATGGTTTTTACCGCTGAACCGGGGGCAAGAATGAATTACGTAAGTAATTGCGACAGGGCAGACATTGTAAAGGTTTTGAAGTCTTTACTGCATAGCTGGGAACAAGGGATGCCTGACATCGAGGCACACAAATTTGTTTCCTAACAGAGATTAAACGATGCCGAGCAAGATTGAATGGACGGACAACACCTGGAACCCGGTCACGGGCTGTACCAAGGTCAGCCAAGGGTGTAAGCATTGCTACGCCGAACGCGAGTGGATCAGGTTGTCAGCCAACCCCAAGACTGTGCAGTTTGGCCGGTGTTTTACGGATGTGCAGTGTCACCCATCTCGTCTGGATAAACCCTTGCACTGGAGAAAACCTCGACGGGTATTTGTGAACTCCATGTCTGATCTTTTTCATGTAGACGTGCCGACCCAGTTCATTGATGAAGTGTTCGCGGTGATGGCCTTGTGCACACAGCATACGTTTCAGATTTTGACCAAGCGACCGGAGCGGATGCTGCGCTACTTGGCTTATACCGATCCTAAGGCTCGTATTGATGCAGTTATAAATGAGAACCGGTTTGACAAGTACTGTCGGCGCGATGGTTGGGTGGAAGGCATGGACCGGTTTATCGGCCAGTGGCCACTGAAGAATGTGGCGCTGGGTATCTCTGCCGAGGATCAACCCACATTCAATCGTCGGATTTTACCGCTCATGGAAACACCCGCCGCGATTCGGTGGATATCCATTGAGCCCATGCTCGGTCTTATCGACTTACACTTTGGTTTTTTCCTTGATGATGTGCTGTGGCGTCGTCGTCATCATGGCCATTGCCTTGATAAGCCGATGATCGACTGGGTCGTTGTCGGTGGGGAATCTGGCCCCAAGGCCCGCCCGATGCATCCGGATTGGGCGCGGTCGGTGCGGGACCAATGTGTGAGCGTTGAGGTGCCTTTCCACTTTAAGCAGTGGGGTGAATGGGCTCCCCGTGATGTTGCCATGCAAATATATGGCAAAGATTATGATCCCAACAACGATGTAGAGATGGCGAGGGTTGGCAAGAAAAAATCAGGCCGTGAACTCGACGGCCGCACTTGGAATGAGTGCCCAGCATGACTGCCGCCCGTAAGCACTCACCACAGAACCGGCTCTATACCCTGCTGGCTGTTGGCAAGAAAGACCTGGGATGGGATGAAGATACCTACCGCGATTTTCTGGCCGACCACGGCGCGTCACTCAAGGGTGACAAGTACTCGGCAACGACCATGTCCGTGTCACAGTTGGAAGTGGCCCTGCATGACATGAAGAAACTCGGCTTTAAGCCTCGACGCAAGAACAAGCCCGTGCACATCAGCGACTGGCGCAAACCCCGCATCGCCATGCTCAACGGTATCTGGATCACTATGGCGGACGCTGGCGTGGTGCATGATCGAAGTGAGGCGGCCCTGACAAAATTTTGTTTTAAATTCACCCAGGTCGCCAATCTCAGTTGGGCCAGTTCGATAGGACTCAACCAGGCGATCGAGGCTTTGAAAAGTTGGGCACACAGAGAAGGAGTCAAGTTACGTGGAAAGCGTAATCGATAAAGACAATAGATTACCGCCTCAAGTCCGCCAGTTAATCAAGATTATCGGTGTGGCGGAGACCTGTATATTGCTTAGGCAACTCGGTGGGACAAGCATCACGATTCCCAATCGACTACACCCCTTGATGTGCATCCGGCAGCCGCTTAAGCGTGAATCCCTTGAGGCCCTGCGGCGTGAGTTTGATGATCAGCGTGTTGACTTGCCGAAATACGACAAAATTATGATGGCGATTCGCGACTCTAAAATTAGAGAAGATCTAGATAAAGGTGTATCGGTCGAAGATTTATCCGCCAAACATAATTTAAGTGAACGACAGATTAGGAACATTCGCATAGGCACTCGCGGCTGGTAGGTGGAAGTGTTTCCCCCTGATAATCACGTCCCGAATCATTCAAAATACCCAACATGACAATTCCCAGTCTAATAGTTCTGCATAGTTCAGACAGCCCGAACGGCCGTGCTGATACGGTCGATGATATTCGGCGCTGGCACACCAATCCAAAAATAATTGGCAGTGGTACCCAGGCGCAATGTCCTAAATGCTTGGCGTCTGTCGATGAAAATGCGTGGCGTTGCAATACTTGTGGCCAGCATTTTGGTAGGGGATGGAAAAAGGCAGGCTACCATCACGTTATCGAGATCGACGGTGCCGCTATGCCGTTGGTTGAGTTGAATGATGATGAGATTCTGGAGCCGTGGGAAATCGCCAATGGTGCCTATGGCTACAATAGACGTTCGGTCCATATCTGCATGATTGGCAGGGATGCATTTTCATACGCGCAATGGTTGAGCCTCACAGATTTGAGTTTTCAATACCAAGATCAATTTCCCAGAGCGCAAATCGTGGGCCACCGCGATCTTAACCCCAACAAAATCTGTCCTGGCTTCGACGTGGCCACCTGGTTGGCGCAGGGGCGGGAGGTCTTGGAGGGGCACGTTCTATGAGTGCCTCCCAGACGCCTTCCGATCCGCCGCCTACCAGTCTGTGGGCGAGCCGCAAGACTTGGGCGTTTTTTGTCACGCTCTTTATCGTGACAGTTTTGTTGGTTACCGATCAACTGGATAAACTGGACTATGTACAGATCATTAAATATTTGGTGCCCTCGTACATTGCAGGCAACGTGGGCGAACACGCCACTCGCGCCTGGCGCGGTCGTGGTTTGTCCAGGATGGATTCTTACGAATAACTTAATGAGGTGTGATATGAAAAAGCTTTTTATTGTAATGATGACAGCGATGGTGGTTGTGCTATCGGGATGCGGATCAGTGGGTAAGTCGAAAGTGATCAGCTACAAGGTGGGTGATGATGGCAAGCCCAGTAATGTGGTGGAGTCTTTCAAAACCAATACGCTGGCACGGGCCGAAGGCGCAGCCAAGACATGTGGCGCTGAGGATAAAGATAAAGCGCATTCTGGTGGATGGTTGGTTGCCGAGATTCCACAGGCAAACAATGCCGCGCCTATAAAACTCTACACTGTTAAAGATTCCGCTGTGGTGGCGCAGGAGAGACAGGCGCTGGTGGGCTGCGTGACGGCATTCATGGAGACCACGGGTAAGGTTATTGCCAACCGCCTGGGCGACATGGGTGAACGTGCGGTGAGCCAATTTCCGCTTCTGTGCTTGGTATTTAGAGGCTCCTGCGGTGGTGGTGGCAGTGGCACAACTATTAAGACAGGTGACAAGAGTCAGGTCACATACACCAACAAGAGTCCCACCAGCACCCTAAGCGGTGGATCTAAGCAATTCAACATCGGCGAAAAATCAAAAGGCAACTTCGCGGATGAGGGCAGTCAGTCTCAGCAAGATGTGCGGTCGAACAAGGCGGCGTCGACAACGCAGGACAAGAACGAGTCTGACAACTCTGTCTCGGAAGCCACACCAGCGCCGTGATCCAATGGCTGAAAGCACAACTGGCATCGAGGGTGGCAATGTACCTTGCCATCGCCCTCGCGCTGTCAGTTGCTGCCCATCCGTTAACGTTTAAGCTGGGAAAATGGCAGGGGATTGAGCTTGGCAAGGTTGAGACGGTGGCTAAGCTGAATGATCAGTACATCAAGTATCAGGCAGATTTTAAAAAGCGTGAATTGGCTGCTGTGCATGAACAATATCGGCGTCAATTGTCTCGGGGTAAACGCAGCGACAAACTGCTGAAGGAGTTGCAAGATGGTAAGAATTGTTCGAGTCGTCCTTATGATCCTTGTTTGCGGAAGTTTATGGAGTTGCGAGACCGCGCCGAGACTAACGGCGAACTTTAATCAAGAGCTACCGCCTGAGATGACGCAACCCCAACCACGCCCTTCTATCGCTCCGCCTCCAAGTGGATCACCCAGTGACAATATGGGTCATGCCGTAGAGTTGATAGAGAGTCGGTTGCAGTGGGGGGACGATCAAGCCGAACGGCTGTGCGCCGCGCACAAGGCCACTCACGGTGGTGAGTGTAAGGTTAAAACCCAGGGCGTGAAGTAGTCGCTGTCTACCATGACACGAGCCAGGAGACACGGAATATGAAACGCGATGAGATGATGCTGATGCTAGGCGGGATACAGAGCGACCTGAAGGCGATCAAGAAATCACAGTCTGGCTCAACCCGAAGACTGAACAGTATTGATGGCCGTTTGCGGGGGCTCGAAATAAAATCTGCCAGAATCGGCGGTATAAGCGGCGGCGTGAGTGGTGGCGTGATCAGTGTCGGCATTGCCTTAATATTAGAGTCGATGAAAAGTTTGGCCAAGGGTGGTACGTAAATGGCGCACCCTTCTGAGGTCCGGGACGAGGTCCGGGGTAATTATGTTTACAAGCGCTTGCCTCTAGCGGAGGCAGCAAATCTTGCTGACGTCTCCTATAACACGGCGCGTGAGTGGAAGAAAAAAGCCAAGACGCAAGGTGACGACTGGGACCGTGCCCGTAGCGCGGCCCGCATGGCATCCGGGCCATTGGGCGATATCACCGCCCAGGTGATGGAAGATTTTGTGTTGTTGTTTCAGGCCACTGTGTCGGCCCTGAAAAATGATAAAACCCTCGATCCGATTAAATGTACAGAGGCCCTGTCTCGTTTGGCCGATGCGTACACTAAAGTCGTGCGGGCCGCAGGCGGTAGTGATCCCAAGATGGCCGAACTCGCAATAGCGATCCGAGTGACGGACGAACTGGCCAAATTTATTCGTGATCGGTTTCCTGACAAGTTGCCGATCTTTGCCCAGATACTCGAGCCGTTTGGCGGCCACCTTAGTGAGGTTTTTGGCTGATGACGTGGGACCACCGACTTACTGACGTGGGTAAACGCCAGTTCCTGGATGAGATCGCTATACAAGCCGATTCTCTGCGCAAAGAAATGGAGGCGCAGAGTTTAGGGCTCGACCCATCGGCTGATGCGGTGCGTGCGCGCCGCAAGCGTGTGCTGTCGGGTGATTTTAAGTTTTTCGCCTACACCTACTTTCCTCATCATATTCACGGTGAGCCGTCTGAGTTTCAAGCGCATTTTTGCGATCGCTTTCCTAGACTATTATTTCATAATGGTGGGGCGCGGGAGTGGTGGGTAGCGCCGCGTGGTGAGGCCAAGTCGTCACTGTTGTGTAAGGTAGGTCCGGTGTATGTGTCGGTCATCGCATTGCTGCAACGCCCGGATATCCGCAAGGCCATCGGTTGGCGTGGTGATCCACCGCCGTTGATTGATTACGTGGTGTTCCTGGGCGCAGAAACCCGGCAACCTACAAAGCTGATGGAAGTGTCGAAGATTGAGTTGATGTTTAATGCAGCATTGGCAATCGATTTTCCCGAGGTCGTGGGCAAGAGTGATAAGTGGAAGGTGGGTGAGTACATCTCGCGCACCGGGGTGAAGTTTGAACCCTTTGGTGCCGAGCAAGCCATACGGGGCACCTCCAGTTTTTCGTCACGTCCTGGTCTGGCACTGGCCGACGATATCATTACGGATAAAGAGGCCAAGAGCCCCACTGAGCGTTCCAATCGCTGGAACTGGTTGGAGAACGCGGCCAAGTATCTGGGTCCGCCCGATGGCAGTCTTAAGCTTCTCGGTGTGGGCACATTCCTGAACAAAGACGATCCCATATCTCGAGCCAAGAAAGCCATTGGCCATATCGTGCATACGTTCAAGGCGATCATTGATATGCCAGGGCGTATGGACCTGTGGGAAAAATGTGAAGAACTGATGCGCAATTTCGATCCGGGGGTAGCTCTTGAGTATGCAGAGCGTGGTGATGTCGCGCCGCTTGAGGTCCTGCCTTCGTTTAAATATTACATGCGCAACAAGAAACGGATGCATCAGGCTGCAACCGTGTCATGGCCATCTGTTCGATCTTTATACTCACTGATGCGTGAACGTGCCGATAACCGGCGAGCATTTGATTCTGAAATGCAGGGTGAGCCCCGTAGTGACGAAGACCAGGTGTTTACCGAGTGGCATTTCTGGGTGCAGCGGTTGAACCATTGGATATTTTATGGTGCTTGTGATCCCTCGATGGGCAAAGGCCAAACCTCCGATCCGTCAGCAATCACAATCGGTGGGTATGACACCAAGATCAATAAGCTTCATGTGATCGAGGCATCCAGTAAACGCCGGGTGCCCAGTAAGTTGCAATATGATTTGATTGTCTACCAACAGGAATATAGCTGTGCTGCCTGGGGATTTGAAAATAACAATGCCTATGAGGCCATGCGTCAATCATTTATTGATGCGGCAATGCGGGAGAAGGTGTCGCTGCCACTGGTCGGTATGACAGCGAGTGTCGCGCCGGAGATTCGCATTGATTCACTGGAACCCTTCATCGTAGGCATGGAACCCAAAATGCTATTTCATGCATCACTGCGATTACTGTTCGAGCAGATGAGTGAGTGGCCAGACAAACAATCGCACCACCACTTTGACCTTTTGGTGGCGTTGCATCTTCTTTGGGTCACCGCAGTATCACGAGCCGGTGGCATGCCGAAGATACGCACTCGGCGCAATGAAAACAGAACTGATATGCGGGGATACGACTGATGGACGAACGTTTTCTCAGGCGGCTAAAAAATAAGGGCACGCTCTCAAATGAGATTGCCACGCGTTCCACTGATCCCGGTTTCTATGGGGCGCTGAACTATCTACCTAACCCGGATAAGGTTCTCAGGAAGCTTGGCAAATCACAGGATGTGTATGATGACATCATTGCTGATGCCCACGTGATCGGTGATATTCGGTCGGTGCGATCCGGACTCCTTTCCTACGAATGGCGTCTACAGCCGGGCGGTGAATCTGATGCTGACCTTCGCGCCCATGAGTTGTGTCAGAAGGTTTTTAGTCGCACTCCCTACAAAGGGATGACTTGGTCTGATCTTATTTGGACGTTTGGCGTGGCCGTGTTCAGAGGTTACACCGTGCATGAGGTGGTGTGGCAACGTGAAGATCAATATTTATTGCCGTACAAGATCGTTGATCGGCCTCAAGATCGATTTATATTCGATGCCGACAACAACATTCGCATCAAGACCCGTAGTAACTTACTGCAAGGCGAGGAACTCGGTGACTATAAATGGTTGTTGACCCGGCACATGGCCGAGTTCCGCAATCCCTATGGCGTGGCGTTGTTGTCCTCATGTTTCTGGCCGTACACCTTTAAACATTCTGGGTTCAAGTATTTCGTTAAATTCTGCGAGAAATATGGCTTGCCCTGGGCGGTGGGTAAGTATCCCTCCGGAACGGAGAAGAAAGATCAGGATGCGCTGGCTGATAGCCTGGCTACGATGGTCGAGGATGCAGTTGCCGCCATTCCAAACGATGCGAGCATTGAGTTGATCCAGGCCAGCGGTGGCGGTAAAGGGTCTCATCATGAAACGCTGATCAATATCTGTAATCGTGAAATGTCCAAGGCACTCACGTCGCAAACCCTGGCGACCGAGATTCAGGGCAACGGATCGCGAGCAGCGTCTGAGACACACCGGGGGCGTGAACAGTCCGTCAACGAATCTGACCGCGAGATGATCGCCGCCTCGCTCGATACGCTTTGTCACTGGATCACAGAACTCAACATTCCCGGCGCACTGCCGCCGAAGTTTGAATTTTTCGAAGAGGCAAAAGTCCGACAGGACTGGGCCGGCCTTATGGAGAAGGCGCGGAAATATATTGATATACCGCGTCAATTTGCCCATGAAAAATTGGGTATCCCAATACCTGAAGAGGGTGCTGACGTTATTTCATCATCTTCCAATCAACCAGGTGGGGGTGAGTTCCCATTCACCAGGTGTAACCACTGTGGTGGCACACATCACTTTGCAACTGGAGAGCAAGGCGATGTGATTGATGCGCTGACCGAACAGGCCGCTACCCAGGCAGACGCTTTATTCCAGCAATTCGGAAAGCCTGTAGTCGATCTATTGGAGAGCGTTGATTCGTTAGAAGCCTTCCGAGACGGCCTTGATGACCTGTATCCGAAGATTGACGCAGACCAATTCGCGGAGTTGGTGACACTGGCCACCATGACCAGTCGATTAAAAGGTATGTCGGATGCGGAGGATGGGAAATGAGTTACGCAGCCGAACAAGGAATACTTAACGAACAATGGAATGCTGCTCACATGGCAGCAAACGTGGAAGAGCAACGTATTAGACCATTCATGCTTTTGAGGCCGCGTATATTCCTCGATGGAAATAAATGGTGTGCTTTATATGGTGACAACCTGCAAGAAGGCGTAACTGGCTTTGGTGATACACCCTATGAGGCGGCAAAACAATTCGATGCAGCATGGTTCGGTACGAGTTGCGCCTAACCAATGCCTGAACCCCAACTCGGTGCGGTTCCATTTAATGAAGCGATTGAATTTTTCCGCCGCAAGCTAAACATACCTACTGATGTCTGGCAGGACATGCTCAGAGGCGAGCATGCCAAGGCGTTCACTGTCGCCGGTGCAACCAAGGCTGATCTCCTATCAGATCTGCGTGGTGAGATCGATCAAGCCATAATGAGCGTCACCACCCTGGGTGATTTCCGTAAAAACTTCGATCAGATCGTTGCAAAACATGGCTGGGATTTTAAAGGTAGTCCCGCCTGGCGGACTCGTACCATATTCAATACCAACCTCCGTACCGCTGCTATGGCCGGTCGGTGGGAACAAATCCAGAGGGTCAAAAAGACTCGCCCCTACCTTATATATGAAACGGTGGGGGACCTCCGTGTTCGCCCAGAGCATGCCGCCTGGGATCAAATAGTATTACCCGTAGACGATCCCTGGTGGGACACACACTACCCCCCGAATGGTTGGGGATGCCGGTGTCACGTCAGGTCCGCCAACAAGCGCCAACTTAAGCAAGAGGGGATAAAGCTTGGCAAGGCTCCAAAGACTACGATGGTAAACCAACTTGATCGGTCAACCGGTGAATTGGTACCAACGCCCAACGGTATTGATCTTGGATGGGACTACAATATTGGGAAGGCATACCTGGGACCTGATGCGGCCTTCGGTAGACGTGTTATGCAGCTTCCAGCCAAGACTCGTGATGCTGCTCTGGCATCGACTACTACTGTAACGCCTTATTTACTGTCGCCGTTTCGTCGTTGGGCCAAGCAAGCGCTGGCGAGCAACATAGCGCGAGGTGAAACCCGTACCGTAGGCTGGCTGTCACCCAAAACAGTGAATTTCCTAGATCGCCGCCCAGGCGCTCCAACACCTGAAACGGCACTCATTACAATCACTGATGCCCGGCTCAAACGCATGCAGCGTGAATTGAAGCGCCGACTATCAAAAGACCTACCCACTGCTGATCTGATCAATATGCCGTTGCACATTGCGAACCGAAGGGCGGTGCTCTACGACATCAAGAAGCCAGCTCTGCTGTATGTGTTTGGTGCTGGAGTGGAAGGCAAATTGGGGAAATTCGTGGTCCGGGTCAACTTCCACCACAAAGGCGAAATATCGAATTCAATTCGATCAGGCGATCTCACGCCTACGATCAACCTAGCGGACAAATCACAATTTGTTTTGATAGAAGGTGAACTGTAAAGGAGACCGCTCAGGCGGGACGCCACCCAGGTCTTAACCTGGCACTCCCGCATAGATCGTCACTACTGCCAGGGTAGGATCGAACGACTGGCCCGGCGATTTTCCAGCCCTCTGAGCGGCCTAAGCAGGCCCGTCTCCGGTTCTGCTACCCCTATATTATAGGCTTGGCCTTTCCTCTTTTCGACATATATCACAGCCCAAGCGTCGCTTGAACCACAATTAAAGCCATTTTAATGGCGATTTAAAGCAGCTTTTTACCACCATTAAGTGGGTTTTTTGCCGGTAATTTCTGGTAATCTGTCGCAAAATGACTGTTAATTGTTTTTGGGGTGGAATCGGCGGATAGCCACGTGGCTGTTAGGTTTCCCGCGTTTTTTCTTTCTTTCTGTTTATCTCATTATCATCATCACCCCACACAAATGGTGCCCATTCTGTGCCCAGCGGCTAGAGTACTGGTCGACCAGTAAAATGGGTATTTTGATCACTAGCCTCGATTGATTCATGGCTTAATGTGGGCGCCCTGTTCCATGACACATTTTCAATTATAGGACAAACGCATTATGCTAAGTTTTGTTGGTTTAATGCTAACTCCAATTCTAACAGATTGGTGCCAGTCAAGAACTGAAAGCCAAGGCTGTGTTTCGATTGGATCAATAAATCCGCACCAATAATAACCGGAGCAAATACCGACGCTGGCGGCCTCAATCAAAAAAAACGGTCGCCGAAGCGACCGTTTTGTATCGGTGCAATAATGCTTGTTACCGATAGTCCCCACCATCGGAATGCTTGATACACGGCAAAAGTAGCACTATCTTGTAACAATATCAAGAACAAGTAGAGAGGAGGAAGGAATGGCTTACCGGATGGGCATCGACCTTGGAACGGCATCAATTGGGCTGGTATGCTTGCAGCTTGATGGCAAAAATCAACCCGAATCTCTTCCCTATCACTGCGCACATATATTTCAGGAGCCTGTAGAGCCCGCTAAGGGGGGTGGCGTTGGTGCAACCAAAGCATCAACGAGGGGTTCTGCCAGGCGTACACGGCGACTCGTTGATCGTCGTGCCAGACGCCTGAGAGATTTAGCTGAAATTTTCCGATTGTTGCAGGTAGAGCCGGAAACGATCTCACCGGATAATGGCATAAAGCTGCACGATGCGCGAAGCCAAGCGGCAACAGAACCGATAGAGCTACCCGATCTGGCGCGCATATTCTTCCGTATGTCAAAACGCCGGGGCTACTCCGGTGGATTTCAGGTAAAGAAAGAGGGCGAAGAAGGCCAGGTGCAGGGTGGCATAAATCACTTAAAAGAATTGATGACCGAGGCCAAATGCGAATGGTTAGGACAATACCTGCTGCACCGTTTTAATAATGGAGAAACGCTGAAGCTGAAAGAAGCAGGACTCTATGCAGATCGCGGCATAGTTGAATCTGAATTTGATCAAATATGGAGAACCCAGGCAAAAGCGCACAACATATTGAACAAACTGCATAATGGTATTCCGCTAAAACAACTCTTCCACAAAACCTTGTTCTATCAACGTCCATTGAAGTCTGTTACGGCGATGGTAGGCAATTGCTCGTTAGAACCCAACCTGCCGCGCGCACCCTTGTGTCAACCAGCTGCGCAGGGATTCCGTATCGAAAAACAGATCGCCGATCTGCGGTGGGGCATGGGCCGCCGGTCACAACCACTATCCCTTGATCAAAGAACCGTCATTCGAGAATTGTTGAATCAAAAAGACAAAGCAACCTTCCTGCAAATCTATACGGCGCTGGATAAAGCCGGGTACCCAAAGCCGGAACACAGGGCGCTCAATTTTGACCGTCCCAGTCGACCGGAGCTTAAAGGTAATGTAACGCTTAAGGCTATGAACAAACTGGGGCTGTCCGAAGATTGGTTACAATGTAGTGAAGGCACACAAATCAGCATTCTAAATTTTCTGGCTGATATTGGCTCACCTCAGGAAGTAGATCGTCCTAACTGGCATTTACAATACAAAGGAAAGAATGGAAAGCAACGGATATTTTCCGAAAAGATGATCACGTTTATTAACCAGATGGTCCACAGCAGTAAATTTGACCGACTTACAAAGATGGGGTTTGATGGCGGACGCAGCGCCTATTCCATCAAGGCACTGAAAGCCCTGTCTAAGGAAATGCGGGAGGGGCTAGACGAATATGACGCTATAGAAAAACTTTATCCACAGTCTGATGAAAAACCTGACTTGCAACCTCACCTTGCCATACACAAACCAACAGGCAATATTGTCGTCGATGTTGCGCTTCGTCAACTACGTTATGCGGTTAATCAAGCGATAGACGCCATGGGCGGGGAAGCGCCGATAGAAACTATCATCGAACTCAGTCGTGATATGGGTTTGGGTCTGAAACGCCGGGGTGAGATTGAAAAAGGCATCGACAAAAACCGGCGTGAACGAAAAAAGGCCAAAGATGATCTGGAGGCAAACGACCATACCGCGACTTCGACCAATATCTTCCGCTGGCGGTTATGGCAAGAACAGGATACCAACTGCCCCTACTGTGAGAGAAAAATGGGGTTAGGCGATGCTGCTAACGGCAACATCACCAATTTGGAGCATATAGTCCCCAAAAGCCTGACTCGCGTTGGCCGCCAGCAGGACCACATCATGTTAGCGCATCGAAAGTGCAACGATGAAAAAGGTGACCGTACGCCATGGCAGGCCTGGGGCCATGATAGAGATAAATGGAAAATCATCACAGAACGCGCCAAGGCATTGGAGAAAAAACGACGCTTTGCCAAGGCGCGTTTGCTCACCGTGCAGGACTGGAAGGCCGAGGTTATCAACAGCGATATTATCGAAGACTTTACCAATCGTCAGTACCATGAAACCTCGTGGATTTCCAAACTAGCCGCACAGTGGATGCAAACGGTTTGTGCGGATGTATCTGTCAGCCGTGGCAGAATGACGGCACACCTGCGCCGTATCTGGGGACTGAATACAGTAATCCCAGAGGTTCGCTTTGAAACGGGCATGCCCGTTTTCGATAATGACAAACAACTTATCTCAAAAGAAGACTTTGACCGTTACAAACCTTACTGGGAGGGACACAATAATAATCATAGTGGTGTACAGCGAACAGACCAGATGATCGAAAAGCGCATTGACCACCGTCATCATGTTATTGATGCTTTGGTCATCGCACTAACGACGCGCAGCCTCTACCAAAAGATGGCGCTTGACTACAAGAAACTGGCTGAAAGAGTCAGAAGTGGTGAAAACGTAAGAATGTCACTTGCCGTGAGACCTGCTTTGAAAAACATGCGCCAGCAGGCGCTTGAAATGATCCGCTATCACCGAATTTCACACAAACCTGATCGTTATATCGGCGGCCCTCTATTCAAAGATACTGCCTACGGCGTCACCTGGGTAGAGGATGAAAATGACTCTAATGCCTATGCTAGACAGCAATTGACACTGCGAGTCAGGCTGGCTGGTCTGGCCTTAACAAAAGGCAAATTGGATAAACCAGAAACGGTCCGAAAAAAGCTTATGGCTATTGCTAGCCCTGAGACACGCAAACTGGTTTTGGGCGCATTCGATGCTAATATAAGCGCAGGCAAAAGCCCTGATAAAGCGCTGGCCGATATACAGCATCCACAGTATAGAACGCCCATTAAAAAGGTGAAGCTACTAAGTTATTCTGTTGATACAGCTTCACGTATTGAATTCACCAGTCGCAATCATTCTACAGATAATCCGCTCTACAAATATTTGCAGAATAGTGGTTATTCCTTTCTTGAACTAACGCAGCCCCCTGGTGAAAAGCCAGTACCACGTTTAGTTACACAACACGAAGCCCTCCAACAAAAGGAGCAGCCTATACCATCTAATGCTATACGCTTTTTCAGAGGTGACACAGTAGAAGACACAAAGAATGGCCAGAGATTTATTATCAAATCTTTTAGAGAACAAGGGTTACTGGTGTTTCTCATACCCGTTACGGAGGCACGAGAAATTGCTGATATGGATTCAACTATGAAACAACATAAGCTCTCACAGAAACAACAAGGCCGTCGCTCTGTCAGTGGGCTAGGTATTGCTCGTCTTAAACTTGTGGACTAATGTCCGATCATCGTATTTTGCTGATTGAGAGTCCTGCCTATCTCTCTGTGGATCTGGGGCGCATCAAAATTGCAAGAGAAAACCAGCCAGATAGCTTTGTTCTTCCAAAAGACATTGCGATATTATGCCTGCATCACCACACGGTTAGCCTGTCTGTTGCCGTATTGCGGACGATTGCAGAAGACGGCGCAGCTATAATGATCACTGATGAACAACATCATCCCGTAGGATTACAACTGCCACTTGTTGGCAATCAATCACTACCTCAACGTCTGCACCAACAAATCAGCATCATGCAAGCAGACAAGCTTGGCAGGGCATGGCAACATCTGGTACATGCCAGAATTACTACCCAGGCAACGAATCTTCGCCACCTGCGACTCAAGGGCGCGTTGTATCTAGAACGCCTGACGAATAAAATACGCCCCGGTGATCCACAAAATGCAGAGGCACAAGCCGCCAAATACTACTGGAAGCATTTGTTTGATGCTGATTTCAAGCGTGAAAAACGAGGGGCAATGGGCGGCATTAACAGCCGGTTAAATTTTGGTTACGCTGTATTACGCGCCATGATTGCCCGACAATTGGTCATGAGTGGCCTTAACCCGGCATTAGGTATTGGCCACCACAGCCAGCAAAACCCCTTTAATCTAGCTGATGATTTTATCGAGCCATATCGGTTTTTGGTAGAACGCCATGTTAGACAAATGGACATCTCATCAGATGATTTTGGCAGTAAGGACAAATCGGAGTTACTTGAGTTTGTTGAGAATTCAGTTCTTATTGATGGACAGGACTATCGCTTGCCAAGCGGGATAGCTGAAAGCATAACCAGCTATTGTCGACTACTGGAAAATGGTAATGAACGGCTGCGCCTACCGGAAAACACAGGAAGCAAGGAGTAATCCGTGGCTGTCAACGGGTGGCGCATAATGTGGGTGTTGGCTGTTTTTGACTTTCCCACTACGACTGCTGAGGCCAGGAAAGCCTATACGATTTACAGAAAAGAATTGCTAAGAGAGAATTTTAATCAACTGCAATTCTCCGTTTATCTACGCCACTGTCCTACCTTGGCCATTGCAGAATCCATTATTTCAAGATTACGTACCGTCATCCCTGAAGACGGACATGTGGTATATTTTCTTATCACCGACAAGCAATATGGCATGACTCGTGAGTTTTTTGGATTTCAGAAAGCAAAGAAAAAGCCCGATTTACCGAAGCAAATTGAGCTTTTTTAAGAAGATTTCTTGCAGAATCAACCACTTGCAATCCATCTAGTCTATCAAACATTCCGATGGTGGGGTATCGGAACACAGGAAGCCCTTGCCTTGTTGGAGCGTGTAGTCTATCAAACATTCCGATGGTGGGGTATCGGAACAATACAACAAAGCGTCTGCATCGGTTAAAGAGTCTATCAAACATTCCGATGGTGGGGTATCGGAACTGCCAACGATGGACTAACAGAGGCAACGGAAGTCTATCAAACATTCCGATGGTGGGGTATCGGAACGAGCACATTGCCGGCCGTGTCGGCAGCATAAGTCTATCAAACATTCCGATGGTGGGGTATCGGAACTCTGTAACGTTACTTTCATTCGCAAAAATTAGTCTATCAAACATTCCGATGGTGGGGTATCGGAACTTCACGTAGGTAGGACCACGCCAACCCGGTAGTCTATCAAACATTCCGATGGTGGGGTATCGGAACTACAATATAAGTCATTGTTACTACTACTCTAGTCTATCAAACATTCCGATGGTGGGGTATCGGAACTGTTCGACACCCATTGATTAGTATCTCTTTGAGTCTATCAAACATTCCGATGGTGGGGTATCGGAACAGGTTCCATCGTGCCCTCCTCGTCTAGGTGAGTCTATCAAACATTCCGATGGTGGGGTATCGGAACTGGGAAGCTGTAGCCCATGGCCTAACGGGCAGTCTATCAAACATTCCGATGGTGGGGTATCGGAACTTTTTTTGGACTGCTCAATAGCATCATTTGAGTCTATCAAACATTCCGATGGTGGGGTATCGGAACACATCCCCCTTGGGAAAAACCAACCAGAAGAGTCTATCAAACATTCCGATGGTGGGGTATCGGAACGATCGTAACGACGTAGAAGCGTTGATTGAGAGTCTATCAAACATTCCGATGGTGGGGTATCGGAACTAAAGATGCCCCAGTAAATACGAACGCTGGAGTCTATCAAACATTCCGATGGTGGGGTATCGGAACATCGTTCGGGCCCATCAGCAGAAGGATTTGAGTCTATCAAACATTCCGATGGTGGGGTATCGGAACCGTGGAGATCGCCTCGAATCCTTTTCATGGAGTCTATCAAACATTCCGATGGTGGGGTATCGGAACAGTGATAGCTTGCATATGAGCGAATACCACAGTCTATCAAACATTCCGATGGTGGGGTATCGGAACCCCGGGATGACCGCAAAGAATAGTGCCATGAGTCTATCAAACATTCCGATGGTGGGGTATCGGAACACCACACAACATCCCTGCATTAACCAACCCAGTCTATCAAACATTCCGATGGTGGGGTATCGGAACTTGAATTTATAACCCCTGTTTGGAAAGTAAAGTCTATCAAACATTCCGATGGTGGGGTATCGGAACTTGCCGACGTTGTAGTCCCATCCAAGATCAAGTCTATCAAACATTCCGATGGTGGGGTATCGGAACGTCATTAATGCAGGGGGCAATCGTACCAGTAGTCTATCAAACATTCCGATGGTGGGGTATCGGAACGATCGTAACGACGTAGAAG
>ENA-ORDP01000037-ORDP01000037.1-marine-sediment-metagenome-genome-assembly--contig:-NODE-37-length-74373-cov-4.563578_pt1 | contig 74373 bp, 65 predicted proteins | sample MGYA00248627_ERZ508539 | MGnify/ENA primary metagenome ERZ508539 (study PRJEB26208, sample SAMN05571518) | marine sediment metagenome | biome: deep sea; feature: Hydrothermal vent; material...
AGTTACGTGGCTTTTGTGGCATTATAGCGAAGCGCCACAAAAGGTGCGTAACTTTCAGGGTCAGATTTGAGCGCCTTGTTATGCCTTTATACGATGCGTACATTTCCGAACCTTGCATTTTGCACATAGGGTATGGAGTTTAACCACGCTCCTTGAATATTATCGCAAGCTTCTTGTAATGCTAAAAACATCATTAATATATTACCATCTGGGTTATCTGCGATTATATGCGTTCCTGGTAATGGGTTCTGTTGGTTATTTAGACTTAAAGGTGTGTTATCTAGTTTAATAAACCCTTTGTTAAGCAATATAACCCCATCCAAAGCTGTGCCAGCAGTTTGGGTTTTATCTTGTTGGTTCCATGTAGGAAGCGGTATGTTATTGCTTTGGTGGCTATTCATAATCCAGCCATGGGCTGTGCTCATTTGTGCTGGCCCATCATATGCTATTACATAACTTATGACTTTAGGAGGTATCCAACCTGTACTAAAACTACGATTAATATTGGGAGTTAATTGTTTTGCGTTATATGCTGCTTTTACAGATTGATCTATAGCTGACTGATCTAATAGCGACTTTACTTCAATAGTTGCAATTACTGATTCAATTAAAAAGCCATTTATTCCGCCACCAAAATCAAGTTTAGGATAATTGTTTTTATAAATAACAATGTCATATTGATTTCTTTGAACTCTAGGTTGAGAGTTCGCATCAATAATTTCACCTGTACCAATAGCTACATTTGCACTTAAATGATTTTCAAGAAACTCCTTAATAAAGGCTTCTCTTGGTGTACCTCTATGCAATGTATGCCCAGCATTAGCGGGTATTTTTGATATGGCTACAAGTTGATTTTCAATTGCATCCATATGAGATTTAAGCATCTTTTTTCCTTATGGCATAACAATTAATATACGAACTACCTATTTCTCCCCAAATTTCCCTATACTATATCACATTTCAGGAACATATGCACTCTCTAATTGTTATTTCATAAAGAACAAATTCTTGTTTTTCGTAGTTGTAATGTAATATCAGGCAATACGTAATCCGTATAATATTGGACTATTGTCGGTAAAACTGCATCTTAATCACCCCCACCCTCGCCCTCCCCCGTCAAGGGGGAGGGAAGTATTCGGGACTCCAAGGTTATAATTTCACAAATTTACAACAGGACATGCCGACCGGCTGCCTGTGCAGGCCTCTTTCCTGCACAAACCCATAATCCCCTGATGACAGAGGGCGAAATCATATTTTAACGGGTCTTCGGGGTCAAGCCTCCTGAGGTTTTCTGTAATCTCCTCCGCCATCTTCCAGTCCCGGCTTCTTCGACCGGTAAGACCGAGACACCGGCTGATCCTTGCTATATGCGTATCAAGGGGAATAACAAGCCGGTTCGCGGGAATCCCCTTCCAGATGCCGAAATCAATATCCCCGCTCCTGACCATCCACCTCAGAAAGAGATTCATCCTCTTGCAGGAGCTCCCTCTCTCAGGCGAAGGAAAAAACTGTTTAAACCCCGAAGGGTTTATATCCTGACCGTACACAGGGGTTTTATCCAGAGACAAGGCATACCCGACCACACCTGAGATTGCGGTTGAAACAGCCTGGCCGTCATATGACTCAAGAAAGGCTTTCTCTACAGAGCCATACCTTCCGAGCATGGCTGAGAGTGCATAAATCAGACAGACTATGTCCTCTGTACTGTTAAACCTGTATTTTATACCATCAAAACGGCGGGCATCTTTTTTGGGGTCAAAGTTGGCAATAAAGACGGCTGGGGTTTTGCCCATGGGGGCCAGTATCCTGTCAATCACCGGAGCAAAAAGGGTTACCCTTCCGTAGGCAAGGGCTGAGGCGATAAAGGCGGCAACTTCTATATCTCTCTTGTCCTTGTAGCGGTGGGGAAATTTAATGGGGTCATGAAGGAGCCTTTCACTGAAATCATAGGTGCAATATAAATTATCAAGGATTCTCTTAAGTCCGGGGTAAGCCAAAGATGATCTCCCGTTGATCCAGATCCACCTTGTCAACCCTCACGGTAATCTCATCCCCGATGGAAAATCTCCTCTTCTTCCGCCTTCCGACAAGCTGGAGGTTCCTCTCATTATAAATATAGTAGTCATCAGTCAGATAGGATACATGCAGGAAACCGTCAACATAAAAATCCTTGAGCCTGACCTTTATGCCCTGCGGGGTAACACCGACTATCCTTGCTGTAAGCTCCTCGCCGACCTTGCCCTTCATAAACCATGCACGCATGGCAGCCACTACAGCCCTCTCTGCATCGTCTGCAATCCTCTCCCTCCTGGAACAATGAAAGGCAGTGCTTGGCAGGGCCTCTTCAAGCTCTTTCATCCTCTCATCCTTCATCTTTTTTCTCCCCAGCACCTCCCTGAGTATCCTGTGGACAACAAGGTCTGAATAACGCCTTATGGGAGAGGTAAAATGGGTATAACACTCTGATGCAAGGCCAAAGTGGCCGACATTCTGAATAGAGTAACGAGCCTGCTTCAGTGAACGGAGGACTATATAGTTGACGACATCCTCCTCAGGCCTGCCCCTGACCTTCTCCAGGATGTAAGGCAGGTCCTTTACACTCAAATGCTTCTTCCTGATGCTGGTTACGGCCTTTACCACCTTCAGGATATCATCCATCTTGCCCTGATCAGGGGGCTCATGTATCCTGTAAATGGACGGCACACCCATTGCCGAGAGATTTTCTGCTACGGCCTCATTGGCGGCAATCATGAACTCCTCTATAATCATATGGGCAAAGTTCCTCTCTGCTACAACAATGGCTTCCGGATTGCCCCTGATATCAAGCAACACCTCCGGCTCCGGAAGGTCAAAATCAAGGCTTCCCCTCTTAAGCCGCCGCCCTCTCATAACACCGCATAACTCTTCCATAAGCTCAAACTCTTTCAGGAGATAATCATACCGCTGTCGCAGTTTCCTGTCTTCGTCAACGAGTATCTCCTTCACCTGGGTATAAGTCATCCTCTCATCGCTCAGGATAATGCTCGGATAAAACCTCTGATTAATCCTCACTCCTTCACGGCTGAAATCCATCTCCACTGTAAAGGCAAACCTTGGAACCTTTGGCTTTAAGCTGCATATATCCTCGGAGAGTTTTTTTGGAAGCATGGGCACTACCCTGTCCGGCAGATAAACGCTTGTCCCCCTCTTTTTCGCCTCCCTGTCAATAACACTATCCCAAGGCACGTAATACCCCACATCAGCTATGTGGACATAAAGGGTATAGCCGAACTTCCTGAGCTTTACTGATATGGCATCGTCAAAATCCTTTGCCCTTTCGCCGTCAATGGTGACGGTGGGCAGTTTCTGCAGGTCTTTTCTCCTGCCCGGCATATCCCCGGAAATCTCTGCAGAAAGCGATCTTGCCTCCTTTGTAACATCAGCAGTAAACTTCCTCGGGAGATTGAATTCATCAATTATGGACTCTACCTCCTCCGCAGGAATCTCCGGCTTCTTCAGTATCTTTATAACCTTTCCCGAAGGGGGCCTCTTGTCCGTGGGATAAGTCAGTATCTCTGCAACCACCATATCCCCGTTCTCCGCATTCTTCCTGTCCTTGGGTGCAATATATATATCAAAGGGGATGTCCCTCCTTTTTGGCCGCAGAAAAGATACGCCCTTTGCTATCTCAAGGGTTCCAACCAGCCTTGTCTGGGCACGCTCAAGTATCCTGAGTATCCTTCCATCCCGCTTTTTGGGATTTTCAATCCTCACGATCACCCTGTCACCCTCCATTGCAGCAAGGGTTGCCTTTGAAGGCACAAATACATCCCTCTGCCCGGGGTTTTCAGGGATAACAAAGCCATAACCATCCCTGTGTGCCTCAAAATAACCCTTCACAAGGCTCATCTCTTCAGGGGGGCCATACCTGCCCTGCCGGGTCATGATAAGTTCACCGCTCTTGACAAGCCCCTGCAGTATCTTCCTCAGTTGTCTCGCCTCCTTGCGGTCAAGGCCCATCTGTGAGATGGTCTCCTTAAAGCTCAGGGGATGGCTGCAGGTACTGAAAAATTTAAGGACGCTTTCCTTGTCTATCATCTCTCTGTCATTCCTTTAAATATCCTCTTCATACAAATGCCTCTTCTGCATATCCTGCTAATTTTTTGGGGTTATCAGACATAATCCAGCAACTCTTCTATCTCCGCACTGCTGCCCAGGAAAAGGGGAACCCTCTGATGCAATGACTCCGGTTTGATCTTCAGTATATCTTCCTTTCCTGTTGTTGCCTTTCCCCCTGCATGTTCTATGAGAAAAGCCATTGGCGATGCCTCGTAAAGGAGTCTAAGCTTGCCGCTTTTGCTCTTACTGTCCGCCGGATAGGCAAAAACACCACCCTTTATCAGGGTCCTGTGGACATCGGCAACCATGGAACCTATATATCTTGCAGTGTAGCCTTTCTGCTTTAAAGAGTCAATATACTTCCTCAATCCATCTTCCCATCCCGGATAATTCGACTCATTTATGGAATATGTCTTTCCCCTCTCCGGAAGTCTCATATCAGGGTGAGACAACAGAAAGAGCCCGACTGACGGGTCAAGAGTAAAGCCGTTCACTCCGTTGCCGGTGGAATAAACCATCATTGTTGAAGAACCGTAAACTACATAACCTGCTGCAACCTGTTTATACCCCTCCTGAAAAAAATCCTCAAGCGTTCCCGTAACCTTCTTGTGAATCGAAAAGATTGTTCCGATATTTACGTTCACATCAATATTTGATGAACCATCCAGGGGGTCAAAGGCTATTAAATATTTACCATCCTTCCCCTTTTCCGGGAAAATGGCCTCGTCAAGCTCTTCCGAGGCAAGGCCATAAAACTGTCCACTGTCTGAAAGATGCCGGACCATCATTTTATTTGACATTTCATCAAGTTTCTGAACCTCTTCTCCCTGGACATTGACCTTTCCGGCCTTTCCCAGTATATCGGCAAGACCTGCCATCCTGACATGAGATGCTATAATCTTTGTGGCTGTCTCCATTGCCGTAAGGGCCAGAGTTAATGAGCCCGTGGCATGAGAATACCTCCGTTCCTCCTCAAGAATAAACCTGTTTAAATCCATCCCTAACTGTCCCATATATCCTCCTTGACTGTGATAAATTTTCTCTTCATTTCAAGCAGGTGTTTTAAAAGGTGGAGCCGGGGAGGGGATTCGAACCCCTGACCTGCTGATTACGAATCAGCTGCTCTACCAGACTGAGCTACCCCGGCTGATCAGCAATTACCCGAATCGAGCGATTCAATTATTGTAGAGAATCGCCCGATTTGGTTTTTAATTATACATCAAACCCCCTCTATTTTGCCTCTCATCATGTTAAAATATCTCTAAAGAGTTCAGAATGCTTATTTTTCCCTGAAAATGCCGAAATGGAAAGACAACATATACTTTACACTTGTAAACCCCTCTGAGCCCGGAAATATCGGGGCTGCTGCAAGGGCCATCAGGAACACGGGGTTTTCAAACCTTGAGCTTGTTAACCCGCCTGAAAATCATACCGAAGGCCATGATTTCTGGCTTGCCTGTCACGCCACGGACACACTCAGGGATGCAGCAGTTTATGACTCTATGGACAAGGCCCTGAAGGACAAGGCCCTGATAGTCGGCACATCAAGGAGGGCGGGCAAGAAAAGGGGCCTGCTCTTCCCGCTCAAGGAAGGGGTAAAAGAGATTGTGAAGGCAGCCGGCAAGAACAGGGTGGCCATACTCTTCGGCAGGGAGGACAGGGGCCTTACCAATGAAGAGGTGGACAAGTGCGGTTTCCTCATGCATATACCCACGGCTGCAGACGCCCCGTCACTCAACCTTGCCCAGGCAGTCCTCCTTGTGGCATACGAGCTTGCCTGCCGGACACCGGAGGCTGAAAGCCCCAGGCTTATCCCGCATGAAGAGATGCAGCAGCTCTTTGAACACATCAGGAAGACATTAAAACTCCTTGAGTATATCCCGAGGGGTGACAGGGATATGGAAGAGAGGATAATGCGCAACCTGAGGCACGTGCTTGGCCGCTCGGGGCTCACTCCATGGGAAGGGGGAATGGTTCGCGGCATCTGCAACCGGATAGAGGAGGTAGTTAATGGAGATGGGGAGTTCAGAGCAAAGAGTAAGGGGATTAAGGTAAAATAAATTGCTCACCTAATGTGAGTGATTTAGACCTTGTTTAACTTAAGGAAAGTAGTTGAGAAATTCATTAACCCGAAACCAGAGATAATATGGTTGTTGGAAGGAATACGATAGACTCTTCACTCATTCTCGTCCCGGCATCCAGCCGGGACTCCGAGGTAATTTCGCAATTAACCATCCAGGTGAATTCACTGCGAAATTAAAACCGTTCAGAGTCAATCATATCCCTTCCTTCCCTTGTTTATGGTTTTTTATCGTTACATGATGGTTTATGAAGTGCCTGTATTTGTTCAAGGGAGGCGAATCCCTGTCTGATCTTCGGAAGCCTTGCCTGTTTCAGGCTTTAATATCAGGACGCTGAGGGGTGGGAGGGTGATTTCCAATGAACAGGGGCGTCCGTGTACGGAGTCATCCACTGTTTCAACCCCTCCGAGGTTGCCCATATCAGAGCCGCCGTATATTGCTGAGTCGCTGTTAAGTATCTCTCTGTAAAACCCGGGCTCAGGTACTCCTACCATATATTTGTATCGCGGCACCGGTGTGAAGTTGCATATGAAGACAAGGAAGTCCTCAGGGTCCTCTGCCCTCCGGATAAAGGAGAGTACACTCTGGTCGGCATCCGAGAAATCAATCCATTCAAACCCCTCCTGTTTGAAGTCTACCTCGTAGAGGGGCGGCGCTTTAATGTAGAGGTTGTTGAGGTCCGTGACGAACCGCCTGATACCCCCGTGGTATTTCCCTTCCTTTAGCAGGTTCCACTGTAGTTCCGAGTCCTGGTCCCATTCCCACCACTGTCCGAATTCCCCGCCCATGAAGAGGAGCTTTTTGCCGGGATGTCCGTACATGAATCCATAGAGTGTGCGGAGGTTGGCAAACCTCTGCCACATGTCCCCCGGCATCTTGTCCAGCAGCGACTTCTTGCCGTGAACCACCTCGTCGTGGGAGAGCGGAAGGACAAAGTTTTCAGAGAATGCGTAAATGAGTCCGAACGTAAGGTTGCTGTGGTGGTACTTTCTGAAGACCGGGTCTTTTGTGAAGTACTCAAGTGTGTCGTGCATCCACCCCATATTCCATTTCATTGTAAACCCGAGTCCGCCAAGATACGTTGGTCTGGAGACCCCGGGCCAGGCTGTGGATTCCTCTGCAACGGTTATAACCCCTGGAAAGTGCAGGTGTACAACCTCGTTAAACTTCTTCAGAAAATCTATAGCCTCCAGATTCTCGTTGCCGCCGTAAATGTTTGGAATCCACTCGCCGTCCTGCCTTGAATAGTCAAGATAGAGCATTGAGGCTACGGCATCGACCCTGAGTCCGTCAAGATGGTACCTGTCAAGCCAGAAGAAGGCGGATGCCTTGAGGAAATTAGCTACCTCGGTTCTGCCGTAGTTGAAGATCAGAGTGCCCCATTCCTTGTGCTCACCCTTTCGCGGGTCTTCATATTCATAGAGACAGGTCCCGTCGAAAAACCTTAACGCATGGTCGTCCTTGGGAAAATGTCCGGGCACCCAGTCGAGGATAACGGCTATACCGGCCTGATGGCAACTGTCGACAAAGAACATAAAGTCCTCAGGTGTGCCGAATCTGCTTGTCGGGGCAAAATAACCCGTGCTCTGGTATCCCCAGGAAGCATCAAGGGGATGCTCGGTGATGGGAAGGAGCTCTATATGGGTATATCCCAGTTCCCTGACATAAGGTATCAGTTCCCCGGCAATTTCACGATATGTAAGAAAGCCGCCATCGGGTTTCCTCTTCCATGAACCAGGATGCACCTCGTATATGTTGAGTGGTTTTTGGAGATAGTCGGTACTGTTTCTTTCGTCAATCCATTGCCGGTCATTCCATTGATACCGGTCTATGTCGTAAACAATGCTGGCGGTCTTCGGCCTAACCTCGGAGTAGAAGGCATATGGGTCGCTCTTTATCCTTATAACCCCGTTTATCCTTGATTTTATGTGGTACTTGTATAACTCACCCACTCCGATGTCCGGGATAAAGAGTGTCCATACCCCGGAGGGGCCGGGAGTATTCAACCTGTGAACGGAGGGGTTCCAGTTATTGAATGACCCGATAACGCTTACCTCTTTGGCGTTTGGAGCCCAGAGGGCAAAATGCACACCCTTACTGCCGTTGACCTCTATTACATGGGCACCGAGTTTCTCGTATATCCTGAGGTGGTTACCCTCACCAAACAGGTAGAGGTCGTAATCGGTCAGAAAGGGATGCCCTGCCGTTACGCTGCCTTTATCTTTCTGCGTGTCCACTCTACCAGTCCTCCTGCCTTGATAAGCTCCTGCATGAATGAGGGGATGGGCTTTGCCTGATACTGCTCGTTCCTTGTCAGGTTTCCGATAAGTCCCGAATCAGCATCTATCTCTATCTCATCCCCTTCCCGTATCTTCTCTGATGCTTCGGAAGACTCAAAGATGGGAAGACCTATATTAAAGGCATTACGATAAAATATCCTTGCAAAACTCTTTGCCACTACCGCCTGTATGCCGGCAGCCTTGATTGCAATCGGTGCATGCTCCCGCGATGACCCGCAGCCGAAGTTCTTGTCTGCAACTATAATATCCCCGGCCTTTACCTTCTCCGGAAACCCCGGATCAGCGTCTTCCATAACGTGACTTGCAAGCTCCCCGGGGTCTGAAGTGTTGAGATACCGTGCAGGTATTATGGCATCAGTATCAATATCCGCCCCAAACCTCCACGTCCTGCCCTTAATCAACATAATAACGGACCTCCTCCTGTTTTACTGTTAATTGAAAAAGATTGCTATATTAATAACGGATTCAGTGATAAAAGCTGCAAACAAGGGAAGGAAGGGGTATGATAGAGTCTGAACGGTTTTAATTTCCGCAGTAAATTCACCTGGATGGTGAATGGCGGAAATTCCTCGGAGTCCCGGCTGGATGCCGGGACGAGAATGAGTGAAGGGTCTATCATATTGCTCCTAACACTACCTTATCACTGGATACGGGTAATATTGAATATGCATAGAACGAGATTATTTATAAATGTATTAACATGTATTGCTGCCGCTCTCCTGTGGCTGACAGTGGCATCTGCTGCGGAAGTGCCGGCTTATGGAGACGCCCTTGTTGTGGGCTCTATCGGGGAGCCGAGCATACTTATCCCCATGCTTGCCGGTGACAGTGCCTCCCATGAGGTTGCCGGCCTTATATTTAACGGGCTGGTAAAGTATGACACAGACCTTAAAATCATAGGTGACCTTGCAAAGTCCTGGAAGGTCTCCGATGACGGCCTCACCATCACCTTTTACCTCAGGAAGGGGGTAAAATGGGCCGACGGAGTGGAGTTTACTGCCGATGACGTGATGTTCGGTTACAAGACCATCATTAACGAAAAGACGCCTACGGCCTACAAGGGAGACTTCCTTCAGGTCAGGAAGGCTGAGGTGCTTGACAGGTATACATTCAGAGTCACTTACGGTGAGCCTTTTGCCCCTGCGCTCAGTATGTGGGGAAACCTTCCAGTGCTGCCACGCCATCTCCTTAAAGGAAAAGATATAACAAAGATAGCTTTTGGGAGAAACCCTATTGGCCTGGGACCCTTTAAACTGCAGCGCTGGGATCCGGGACAGAAACTCGTGCTTGCGGCAAATAAGGAGTATTTTGAGGGAAGACCCTACCTCGATTATTACATATACAGGATAATCCCTGACCAGGCAACGATGTTTATGGAACTCAGGGCCGGCGGGATCGACCTGATGAACCTTACACCCATACAATACAGTAAACAGACGAACACCCCTTTTTACAAAAAAAACTTTCAGAAATTCCGTTATCCCGTCTTTGCCTATACATACCTTGGATTTAATCTCAAATCCCCCTTTTTCAGGGACATCAACGTGAGGAGGGCGATAGCCTATGCCATAGATAAGGAAGAGATTATCGATGTTGTGCTTTTCGGTCTGGGTTCTGTGGCAACAGGCCCTTATGTCCCCGGGACCTGGCCCTATAATCCGAATGTCAGGAGGTATGAATATAACCCTGAGAAGGCAAAAGCGATACTCAGGGAGGCCGGCTGGGAGGACACGGATGGTGACGGTATCCTTGATAAAGACGGTATTCCTTTTGAATTTACAATCCTGACCAATATGGGCAACAGCCTCAGGGAGCGGACTGCGACCATTATCCAGTGGCGGCTTAAACAGATCGGTATCAAGGTGAACATAAGGATACTTGAGTGGAGTACATTGATTAATGAGTTTATTGACAAGAGGAGTTTTGAGGCGGTTATCCTCGGCTGGTCGATAGGCCTTGACCCCGACCAGTATGATATCTGGCATTCAAGCAAGACGGGCGAGAAGGAGTTTAATTTTGTATCTTATAAAAACAAAGAGGTGGACAGGCTGTTGGAGGAAGGGAGGAAGACTTTTGATATTGAAAAGAGGAAGAGGGCCTACTACAGGATCCAGGAGATACTTGCAGAAGAGGTCCCTTATATCTTTCTCTACGTGCCCGACGCACTCCCGATAGTACATAAGAGGTTCAAGGGGATAAAACCTTCACCCATAGGTATAACCTATAACCTTCCAAAATGGTATGTGCCGAAGAAACTTCAGAGACACCATTTGATACCTTAACTGACAAAACCGAGCAATGAAAGCCCTGTTTCCGCATCCGGTATCCTCCTGGCATCGATCCCCTTCAGTTCAAATATAACGACCTCAAGGATAAGAAATACCTCCGAGTCTCTCCTGAGACAACCGGATTTGACCGTATCTTTTTTGCTATAAGCCCCATGGAAGTGTATTCCGGGTTTTTCTTCATCCCAAAAGATAGTTCCAAATCCAAAGGCCTCATGGCTTTCCGTAAGTTCTCTCCATACAGGTTTTGGCGGCATCTTCTCCTCTTCAGGACCAACAACAAAGCCGCCTTTCTTAAGCCCTCCCACAATCTGGAAAACTGCTGATCTGATATCCTCTTTCCCGGCGACTTCCGTCAGGCCGTTAAGGAGGTCTTCTCCGTCAGTAAAACGTACAACTATTACCCTGCCGATACTTCCAACTCTGTATTCCATCGTTTCCTCCTCTTTCTTTCAAAGGTAACCTTTTTTCAGACCGCCTGTTATCTGCTTAGAAGGCATGGGAGAGCTTTCCGTCCTTCATAAGTGTCTCTTCTGATGAGTCCCTGAATTTCAGTACTACTGTCGGCCGGAAGAAGACAAAATCCTGATGAAACGGTGTTTTTACCTTGCCGCCAAAGGAGCTGTTATCCCCGAGTGCAACATGTATGGTGCCAAGGATCTTCTCTGATTCAAGGATGTTGTCCGGCCTCACAGCCCTGTCATTGGTTCCTATCCCGATCTCGGCAATGTTTGCATTCTCCCTCCTCTCTGCAAGCCTCTCTCTCAGTGTAAATACAAAATCATCTCTTCCCTCAACCTCTTCAACACACCCGCCTCTTACCCTGAAGCTGACCGGGGAGGAAAGCCTCCTCGTTGGGGCCCATTCAAGGACGAGCGTTCCCTCTGCCGTGCCCTCCAGGGGGGCAAAGTAGACCTCTCCGGCGGGCAGGTTTCCGAAAGAACCGGGCCTTTTCAAATCCCCTGTATCAGCATGGGCCCTTCGCCCTTTTTTGGAGAGACTCATCTCTGTTCCGTTGGGAGTGCTGATAAATACCTCTACAGCCCTGTCGACCAACCGTGCCATGGACTTTGTCCTCTTCCGGAGGGCCTTCCAGTCCACAGCCATTGCCCCCTCAAACATCCGGACATCAAACAGAGGCATACTGGCATATCTTGCACTGCATACACGGGTAAGGAGGTCCCTGAACCTTGTATGGCTTGTGGAGTAGTTTGACAGTGCAATCACTACATCCACTGCCTGCGCACTGTATCTCCTGATTATCTCTTCGGCCTCCTCTATCTTTCCGGGTGAGGCCTTTTTTTGAATTATGGACCTGAGGAGCTTTTTCTCCTTTAGAGACCCCACGGCCTTCTCACCAAACGCCGCCTTCCACAGGCCCTCAGGCGGCTCAACACCGTGTCCACCCCGTGAGGGATAGCAGTAGAAGATGACCTCACGGGCAAACCCCCTTCCTGTCTCCACCAACAGCATTGCAATATCCTTTAACCTCAACCACCTCTGCAGGTCCTCATCCGACACCACGTCTTTCCTGGTGGGCCTGTCGGTAAAGACAAGCACACGCTCGGTCTTTTTTACACCAAGATTAGTACGGAAAATCTCCCTTGCAGCCCCTGTCAACATGATTACCTCCTCTTAATCCTGTTATATAGTTCCTTGCTGTCATGCTGAACTCGATTCAGCATTCCGCATGACATTTATACACAAAAATCAACAACATCAAACTCCAGCCCTCCTCTCCTCCTTAACCCCTGAAATCAATACACACCCAAGGAGGGCAAACAACCCGCCTGTAACAAAGGCGTATTCATAACCCCACTTCTGCCAGATAAGGCCGAATATAAGGCTTGCAGGCAGGGAGGCAATGCCAACGGCACCGTTATAGTAACCGAATGCCCTCCCCCTCAACCTCTGCGGCACAAGGGAGGCGACCCATGCCCTCTCAACGGGCTCTGTCAGACCAAAATAAAGACCATACAGCAGGAATGTCGTGATGAGCATCCCCCTTGTTTCAAGGAAAGCAAACAGCAGATAGATGGCGGCATAGTAGATCCACCCGGTTATGACCATCGGTTTCCGCCCAACCCTGTCTGATATCCTCCCTCCCAGGAGCGTTGAAAACATCTTTACGACATGAAACCCTGACCATAACAACGCAACTCCTGTCTCGTCGACACCTGCATGGTTAAGCCTCAGCAGGAGAAAGGCATCTGTTGAATTTCCAAGGGTAAAGATAACAACGGCAAACATAAACAATCTGAAATCCTTCAGACTGCCCTGCTCTGTGCCGCGGTCCGGGGTCTGAGGGGTTGAACTCTCCTTTTCTCCGCTCTCTGAAGCTGCATCATCTCTATTGGCCCTTACAGGTTTCCTCTCCTTTACAAAAATCATGACGACCAGGACAACTACTGCGGCGGGCAGGGCGGACAGGAGGAAAACAGTCCTTAAGGAGACGTCAAACCCTTTGAGCAGGAGGACTGCAACAAGGGGCCCTGCAATTGCTCCGGCGTGATCCATGGCCCTGTGAAACCCGTATGCCCAGCCTCTGAACCTCAAATCAGTGACATCTGCAATCAATGCATCCCTCGGAGATGTCCTGACCCCTTTCCCGATCCTGTCGACAAACCTGATGACAAGCACCAGCGGCCATAGCCTGACAAGCCCGATTACAGGTCTTGCCATGGATGACAATGTGTAGCCCCATACCACATAGGGCCTCCTCCTGCCGGACCTGTCGGTGAGGTAGCCGGAGATAATCTTGAAAACCGAGGCAGTCATCTCTGCAATCCCCTCGATAAGTCCGATGACAAAGGCCCCGGCACCAAGAACCGTAGTGAGAAACAGGGGCAGGAGCGGATAGATCATCTCACTCGACAGGTCGGTCAGAAAACTGACGGCCCCAAGCGCTATAACCGTAGGTGATATATTCCTGAGTATGGATTTTTTCACAGGTTTCCGGAGATGTATGTCCCTGGATTACCGTTAGAAAATCCGTTAACTTCCTGAAATACCTCTATCTCTGTTTTGGGTGACGTCAGCAGCATTGTTAAGAATTCCCTTTTTATGTTAAGCTTTTTTACCAGCAGTTACATTATAACCTGATAGCCCGGTTATTAGACCAATCGACGGAGGTTTTACATGGTAAAAAATGACAAATGGATAAAGAATATGGCAAGTCAGGGGATGATAGAACCCTTGAATAAGAGCCAGGCGGGTGAAGGGGTTGTCTCTTTCGGCATAAGCTCCTATGGATACGATATGCGCATATCCGACGAGTTCAAGATATTCACAAACATAAACACCACGGTTATTGACCCCAAGTCCTTTGACCCGGAGACCTTTATTGACTACACGGGAGCAGAGTGCATTATTCCTCCAAACTCCTTTGTGCTTTGCAGGTCTGTGGAATACTTCAGAATTCCCAGGGATGTACTTGTCATCTGCCTCGGAAAATCCACTTATGCGCGATGCGGCATAGTGGTGAATGTAACCCCTCTTGAGCCGGAGTGGGAAGGGCACGTCACCATTGAGATATCCAATACAACACCCCTACCGGCAAAAATATACGCAAACGAAGGGATAGCGCAATTGATATTCCTCGGCGCTGCAGAACCCTGTGAGATATCTTATAAAGACAAAACAGGTAAATACCAGGCCCAGAAGGGGATTACGCTACCCAGGATATAGCAGCCACTATACCCCGAGGAGGAGATTTGCCGGATGAGGAAAGACTGATACCTGCACTTGACGTCAATGACCCCGGACATGCCCTTGATAGGGAAGGGTTTTCTTATTGTCACCCCCGCCATAAGACCCTCATGGTCACCCCCGGATGACCGGAAGCAAACCATGACACCAAAAGAAACTCTCCGTAACGGGGTGCAGACTATCTCGTGGTCGGGAGGGCCGTGCCCTCACAGAAGGACCCTCAGAAGGCCATTGAACTCATACGCCTGGAGATTCTTTCTTCCTGACGGGGCTTTGGTTTTCGATAACCGGGAACTAATGAGTAATGACTATTAAAATACAACAGACAAAGAAGACGTATCCGTCATCCTCAGGACAGGTGTCACTCTCCCCCCTCTATGTCGAATTGCCCTATAAGCCACCTGCGTCTGTCTATGAACGGTTCAGGACAGCCAAAACAGTACTGCTTGAGAGCATCAAAGGGTCTGAGAAGACCGGGAGATACTCCTTTATTGCCATTGATCCCTATCTCGAATTCAAGGTGAAGGACTCGGTTGTGGAGATCTTGCGGGATGCGGGTTATAAGGACCTGAAAACAGACGACAGAAGGCCGCTTGGAAGAGTGAGAGAGCTTCTTCTTTCGTACCAACAGAAAAAGGATCCCCACTTGCCGCCCTTTCAGGGCGGAGCAATAGGCCTGCTCAGCTATGACTTTGTACACTACTTTGAAAGATTACCAAGTACGGCAGGAGATGAACTGCAGATACCTGATGCCCACTTCTTTCTCGTTGACCGTTTGTTTGCATTCGACCACACCGAGAGAAAGGCTTATGCCATTGTCTGTCCCGGTGCAAGACGGGCAGGGCTTGGGACAATGGAGAAGTGGAGAAATGGAGAAGTGGAGATCCGGCATTCCGATCTCCCCTACCCGGGAATGTATGATGAGACCGGTGAGTTTCTGAGCCGCATGACTGAGGAATATAACCGTGCCGGGGACGATATCCCGGATGCAGTAATTCCTGCAAGACATGGACGGGCGGATATTGTATATGAGACGACAAAGAAGGATTACATGGATATGGTGGTCAGGGCAAAGGAATACATCCATGCAGGTGATATTTTTCAGGCAAACCTTTCTCAGAGACTCTCTGCTGAGATAAAGGCATCCCCGTGGACACTTTATTCGATTTTGAGACAGATAAACCCCTCGCCTTTCTCTGCATTTGTGGATTTCGGAGAGTACCAGATCGTCAGCTCTTCCCCTGAGAGATTAGTCAGGCTCAAAGACGGTATTGCCGAAACAAGACCTATTGCCGGCACAAGACCAAGGGGCACTACTGCAGCAGAGGACGAGAGACTGAGGGCTGACCTCCTGCTTGATGAAAAAGAACGGGCGGAACATATAATGCTCATTGACCTCGAAAGAAACGACCTCGGCAGGGTCTGCAGCTACGGCACTGTCAGGGTTGATGAATTGATGATAACAGAGGATTATTCGCACGTAATCCATATCGTATCCAATGTAAAAGGCATCCTCTCGGCAGAAAGGGATGCCTTCAGCCTCTTAAGGGCCACATTCCCGGGGGGCACAATCACAGGGGTGCCGAAGGTAAGGTGCATGGAGATTATAGATGAACTCGAACCCGTTGTCAGGGGACCCTATACCGGTTCCATTGGCTACATTGGTTTCAGCGGTGATATGGACCTGAATATTATTATCAGGACATTTGTGATAAAAAACGGAAGGGCCTATGTCCAGGCCGGAGCAGGGATAGTGGCGGATTCGGTACCGGAAAGGGAATACTACGAGAGCCTGAATAAGGCTGAGGCATTGCTCTCAACACTGGAGAGACTTTAACCGAAGAAGAACCAGCGCTTTTTTGTCTTTGCATTATCAATTGATGTCTTTATATCCTGAAGCATTGACATCAGCTTCTCCTGTTTGCTTCGGATATCAGACATTGCTTTATCAAACTTCTGCACGGCAAGATCATACCTGACTTTTCCCTTGTGTGCATCCCGGTTATCCACGGACTTCTCCACGTTATCCACGGACTTCTCCACCCGCTCAATCTGCTCCCTGAGTTCACCCAGGGTGGAAGTGATATCTTTCAGGAAGGGCGTTATGTCGGGTCCCCTGGGCTCTGCAGGTGCGGGCCTTGGAGCAGGATTATAGGCCGGCTGTTCAAATACAGGTTCAGGTTCAAGTATGGGTTCAAGTAGCGGGTCAACTACAGGCTCAGCCACAGGGGGTGCCGGCAAGGGTTTTTCAACCTTCTCTGTCAGCTTTACATCAATCCTGTGTTTTCTGGAGATATACTTGAGTATGAGCTTTGTTGCAGTATCAAATGTCTCCCTTACCCCCTGACCATCAATTGCAACAGCCTCAAAATAAGGGAAGTCATTCGGGTTGAGTTCCCTGTTCATGTCATCCACCGACATGATATCATCAAGGTCCCTTTTATTGTACTGAAAGACAACAGGGGTATCCGCAGGGTCAAGGTTGTTGGCCAGCATATTCTCTCTCATATTTGCAAGACTCTCACTGTTCTGTTCCCTCATCATTCTTTGAGAATCTGCAACTAAAACCACGCCGTCAGCCCCTTTCAGTACAAGTTTTCTTGTTGCGTTGTACCTCACCTGACCGGGAACGGTATAGAGCTGAAACCTTATTGAGAAGTCCTTTATTTTACCCAGCTCTACCGGCATAAAATCAAAAAACAGGGTCCTGTCCGCCTCGGTAGCAAGTGAGAGGAGCTTGCCCCTTCTCTCAGGGCTCAGCACGGAATGCAGGTGCTGGAGGTTCGTGGTCTTGCCACTAAGCCCCGGCCCGTAATAGACAACCTTCAGGGTAATCTCTTTTGTAGCGTAATTAAAAAGTGCCATTATTTACCATTGCACGACAATGCTGATATTGATAATCCGTGTTTGTCTGTACCCACGAGAAGCATTCCTGAATATTTTATTTAGATTATAGCATAAACACCATTTCTTGTCTGGTACTTTACCTTATACATAGCCTCATCAGCAAGCCGCATAAGGTCTTCCTTTGAATTTGCACTTTCCGGATATGAAGCAACACCAAAACTTGCAGTCAGCCTGATACTGTATCCCTCTTTCTTCAAAAAGACTGTAGCTGCAATCGTCTTTCTGAGCCTTTCAGCTATCTGGGCTGCATATTTGGGAAATGTCTGCGGCAGGACTATCACAAACTCATCGCCTCCGTAGCGGGCTACAATATCAACTGAGCGGAGCTTTTTCAGCAGGAACTGTCCAACCTCAACAAGGACCTTGCTACCCACAAGATGACCGTGCCTGTCATTGATATGTTTGAAATAGTCAATGTCCATAAAAATAAGGGAGATAGAGGTTTTATAACGTTTACACCTTTCAATCTCCATATCAAGGGTTCTCTGAAGATACCTTGAATTAAACAACTTTGTAAGGTCATCGGTTATGGCAAGCTCTGCCATCTTTTGATGAATGGTTATCAGATTAATTGCTGTTGCAACAAGACCGGAAAGCCTTGTCACAAGTCTGATGTCATCATCGCTAAACCCCCCGGAGTTCCTATTGTTAATCATCTCAATCACGCCAAGGCCCCCTTCCTTATCTTCGATAGGAACAGTCATGACGGACCTTGTATTAACTCCGGGATATCCGTCAATCCCTGAAAGAAACCGCTTGTCCTCAGTAACATCATTAACAATCACAGGCTTTCCTTTTTCAAAAACCCAGCCCGCAATACCCTCACCGACCTTCAGTCTGCAATTTCTCGATCGTTTGGCCTTTTTAGCAGAGGCCTGCATAACGTATAACTCATCCCTCTTGTCGTCCCTTAACAGTATTGCCCAGCCCCTTGCCCCTACCTCAGATTTTATCCTGTTCATTATCTTTGAAAGGAGAGCATCCAGTTCATCCGACCCCTTCAGTATATGGCTGATCTCATCAAAAAGATCAGTCAGTCTGCAAAGGGTAGCGCCTTCCTTTTTCAGAGACAGGTTCTCTGTAATCAACCTTCTCTCATATTCCAGCCTTTTTATTGACTCTATAAGCTCTTTACATTCAGGATTTATTAATAAATCGGAGAGGGGTCTTTCCTTAATGAAGGAAAGCCTTTTGTTTTTTTTAGCCGACAGGACAACCTTGGGTACTGAGGGGAATGCCTTATCCAACTGCTGAAGACCCTTTCTGGTTGTGAGACCTTCGTTAAGGATAATAATATCCGGGGGAAAGTCAGGGCTGTCCTGTTTTACCGGAAGTTCCTTTTTCAGGGTCAAATCATTAAAGCCACAATTATGCAGTATAGGGGTTGGATCCTTGGAGGGGGGAGCTATAACGAGTATTTTAGGCATTTACTCCACAGCATTTTTTATATTTCTTTCCACTGCCGCAGGGACATGGTTCGTTACGACCAACCTTCTTCGATCTCTTTACAGGCCGCTGTACCTGACCATCATTGCCACGGTTGTACACAAGACTTAACTGGTGTTGCTGCGAGACTTTTGATGCCTCTTCTTCCGATCTCACCTGTACCCTGTAAAGTCTTGTCAGGACCTCCGTCCTTATACGTTCAGTCATCTCTGAAAACATATCAAAGCCCTCGCGCTTATATTCAACAAGGGGGTCCTTCTGTCCGTAGCCCCTTAGTCCGATACCCTCCTTGAGATAGTCCATGGCCAGGAGATGGTCCTTCCACTGATTATCCACCACCTGAAGCGTTATGATCTTCTCCAGATACCGCATCAAATCATTGCCTATCTCCTGCTCCTTGTTTTCGTAGTATTCCTTTACTTCTCCAACAAGCACCTCTCTCACTGCCTCAATACCCGATATCTCAGACACCTTTTCAGACTTAAGACCAAATATGCCGTATATAGAATTGTTCAGTTCCTTAATATCCCAGTATTCGGAGTGACGGTCTTCAGGACAGTACATGACCAGAAGGGAATCAACTATTTCCTCAATTAACTCTTCTATCTTGTCTTTGAGAGATTCCGCCTCCAGGATCTCTCTTCTGAAGGCGTAGATCTCTATCCTCTGTTTATTCATCACATCATCATATTCAATGAGATGCTTTCTTATGTCAAAGTTATGGGCCTCCACACGTCTCTGTGCATTCTCAATTGCCTTGGAGACAACCCTGTTCTCAATCGGTATGCTCTCATCCATCCCGAGCCGGTTCATTAACCCTGAAATCCTGTCTGAAGCAAATATACGCATAAGGTCGTCTTCAAGAGAGAGGTAGAACCTTGAAGAACCGGAGTCTCCCTGACGGCCTGAACGTCCCCTGAGCTGATTATCGATCCTCCTTGCCTCATGTCTCTCCGTGCCCAGAATATGTAATCCTCCGGCCTGCACAACCTTGTCACGGTTCTCCCGGCAGATAACTGCAGCACGCTTTAATACCTCTTCCCTGTCCTTTTCTTTGAGGTCTTTTTTGTTCCCTAAGAGCTCCACCACTATGCCTTCCGAGTTGCCCCCGAGTACTATATCCGTTCCCCTGCCGGCCATGTTGGTTGCAATGGTAACGGCACCGGGACTGCCTGCCTGGGATATTATCTGGGCCTCTTTCTCGTGATACTTTGCATTCAGAACAGAATGGGGAATTCCCTTCTTCTTAAGCATTTTACTGAGCAGTTCGGATTTCGAAATTGATATTGTGCCCACAAGTACGGGCTGGCCTTTCTTATAACACTCCTCTATATCGTTGAGCACTGCATTAAACTTGGCATTTTCCGTTTTATAAATCATGTCGGGATAATCCTTACGTACCATCGGCTTGTTAGTGGGTATCACCAGTACATCAAGGTCATAGATATTTGCAAACTCTTCGGCCTCTGTATCAGCAGTGCCGGTCATCCCTGCAAGTTTGTTGTACATCCGGAAATAGTTCTGGAAAGTTATAGTTGCAAGGGTCTGATTTTCGCTCTCAATTTTCACCCCCTCCTTGGCCTCAATTGCCTGATGAAGTCCGTCCGACCAGCGTCTTCCGGGCATCAGCCTGCCTGTGAATTCATCCACTATGATAATCTGTCCATCCTTGATAACATAATCCACATCAAGCTTGAAGAGATGATGGGCCTTAAGTGCCTGTAACACATGGTGAACAAGTTCTATATTAACGGGGTCAAAAAGATTCTCAACACCAAGGAGCTGCTCAGCCTTTATGCTCCCTTCTTCTGTGAGTATGACCGTTTTTGCCTTTTCATCTATTGTAAAGTCAACCTCGTTCTTAAGTTTCGGTGCTATCCGGTCAATCTTGTAATATTTGTCGGTTGATTCTTCCGACGGGCCTGAAATGATAAGTGGTGTCCTTGCCTCATCAATCAGGATGCTGTCCACTTCGTCAACTATTGCATAGTTCAGTTCCCTCTGGCAGTAGTCCGCAATCTCATATTTCATATTATCCCTGAGGTAATCAAAGCCAAACTCATTGTTCGTTCCATAAGTTATATCAGCACCGTAGGCCTCCTTGCGGGAACAAGGCCTGAACCTGTCATGCTGTTTGTCGTCGGAGCGGGACTCAGGGTCAAAAAGAAAAGAGGTATCGTGCTGTATAACGCCGACGGAGAGACCGAGGTGATGATATAAAGGACTCATCCACTGAGCATCCCTCTTTGCAAGGTAATCATTGACGGTTACCACATGGACGCCCCTGCCGTCAAGGGCGTTCAGATAGACAGGCATGGTTGCAACAAGGGTCTTACCTTCACCTGTCTTCATCTCAGAGATCTTTCCCTCGTGAAGGACTATGGCACCGATAATCTGAACATCAAAGTGCCTCATATTGAGAAGCCTCTTTGATGTCTCCCTTACGAGTGCAAATGCCTCATAGAGGAGGTCATCAAGGGTCTCCCCCTTCTCAATCCTCCGCTTAAACTCTTCCGTCTTGTCCCTTAGCTGTGTATCTGAAAGTGCAGAGATATCAGACTCCAGGCTGTTGATACGATCAACCATGGGCCAGATCCTCTTGATCTCCCTGTCATTCTTTGTCCCGAATATCTTTTTAAGAATAGAAACCATACTTTAATTTTAAATAATCAGCGAGATTTTATGCAACAAGGATGGGGGATATTCCGGCCTGCCTTCCGTGATTTCACAACCTCCTTGCCTCCGCCAACCCCTCCTTCATTATTAATATAAAAACGACTGTCAGACCGGTAAGTGCGCCGAAGATATTTATGAGTCTGAAAGACAGGAGTACCGTAAGTATAATAAAGATTATCAGGAGCCTGAACATACTGAAAAAGAGGAGGTTCCCCATGGCTCCCCGGGCTGCCTCAGGATTCGTCAGGCCGAGCACCTCCCAGTGAAGGCCCTTCAGATTAACAAGGGCGAGAGCCCCACCTATCAGAATACTGAGGGGCAGTTTTTTCCATTCTATCAGGGCCGACAGGAGGGATAGGGGAATGAGGACGAAAATCGCCTGCCTATTTATCCTTTTTATCATCTTCACGTTCCATTCTCTTTGCATACCTGAATAGCTCCAGGAACCCTGCAATTATACCCAGAATGAAAAAAATTATTGTGAGATAGGGAGTGGTTCCAAACAATTTATCAAGACCGTAACCAATAGCAAACCCCACAAAGGTAGCGGCCACGAGATTTAACGGGATTGCGCTTGCGTCCAGGAGCTGCCGCCAGAGTTCATTTTTCCTGTTTTCCCCCATCTGTCAACCCCTTATAGCCAAAACGGACATATTAGACCGTTGGTTTCCTGTTATTGGATCACCGACTGTTTATTATTTTTTTACTTGGGTTTTAATCCAGCAAACATCACGACAGACACTATAATCTCTATATATCTTTCATCGCCTCGTACGCAGCCACTATAGTCTTGTCAATATCCCTCCCGGAATGTGCAAGTGAGATAAACCCTGCCTCAAACTGGCTCGGAGCAATATTAACCCCCCTTTTCAACATCCCCCTGAAGAACCTTGCAAAACTTTCAGTATCAGAAAGTTTTGCAGTACTGTAATCATGGACACTTTTGTCCGTAAAATACGTACAGAACATGGTTCCAGCCCTGTAAAACCTTGTCTTTACCCCTGCCCGTCTTGAGGCATCTTTAAGACCCTCCTCCAATGCTCCGGCCTTATCCTCCAGCCTCTCATACACCCCTTTTTTAGAGAGTGCCTTCAGTGTCTCTATGCCCGCGGTCATGGCAAGGGGATTACCTGAAAGAGTGCCTGCCTGATACACAGGTCCCACAGGCGCAACCTGTGACATAATCTCTGCCTTACCCCCATAGGCACCTACCGGCAGACCGCCACCTATCACCTTGCCAAGACACGTCATATCAGGCTCTATGCCATAGTATGCCTGAGCCCCTCCGTAGGCGACCCTGAATCCTGTCATAACCTCATCAAAGATAAGAACAATCCCGAATTTTTTTGTAAGCCTTCTCAAACCTTCAAGAAAACCCTTTTTCGGAAGGACACATCCCATATTGCCAACCACAGGTTCAATAATTACACAGGCTATATTCCTCCACTCCTTCTCAATAACACCTTTTACAGTCTTCATATCATTAAAGGGTACTGTCAGTGTATTCCTGGCATAAGACCCTGGAACCCCCGGACTGTCCGGAACACCAAAGGTGGCTGCACCTGAGCCTGCCTTTACTAAAAGACCGTCGGCATGACCGTGATAACATCCCTCAAACTTGACAATCCTGTCCCTTCCCGTAAACCCTCTGGCTACCCTGATTGCACTCATTGTTGCCTCAGTGCCCGAACTTACCATTCTTATTTTATCCATAGAGGGATATGCCATTAGAACCGTCTCTGCAAGCTTTATTTCAAGGGCCGTCGGAGCCCCGTAACTTGTTCCCAGCTCAACCGCTGCCTTCAATGCCCTGACCACCCCGGGGTGAGCATGACCAAGTATCATCGGACCCCAGGAAAGCACGTAATCTATATATACATTACCATCCACATCATGGATCTTCGATCCCTTTGCTGAAGCTATGAAGACAGGACTGCCCCCAACGGCCTTGAAAGCCCTTACAGGACTATTGACACCACCGGGGATGAATATTTGTGCCTTTTTAAAGAGTTTTTTGGATTTATTCCATTTTTTCACAATTTCCCCTTTTTAATATAAATCCTTTAAATAAGCATCTTAAAACTACATAAACCTATCACAACCATGCTGTTTCTGTCAAAAAAACCCACTTAAAAGCTTTTTAAACAGCAATTCGTTTTCTTGACAAATATCTCAAAAGATGGTTTAATTATTTAATAATGATTACTAATAACATTACACCTGCAAAGGACACGGCATGCGTACTCATAGTGGATGATTTACAGTTCGATACGGAAGTGCTCAATGCAGTTTTTAAATCAGCCGACTTTCGTGTCCTTAAATCAACTCATCCGGGAGAGGCAATAGAGATCTTCGAAACTTCTCACCCCGACATTGCTATCATTGATGTTGCAATGCGCGATATCAACGGCTTTCGCTTATGTAAGATATTCAAAGACATGGCAGGACGAAGGTTCTTTCCCGTCGTCCTCCTTACCGCTCACAGCGACAGAGAGAGCAAGATAAAAAGACTTGAATCAGGAGCCGATGAGTTTATCAGCAGACCCTTTGATCGCGGAGAATTTTTAGCCAGAGTCCGGTCTTTACTGAGATTAAAGCATCTCCATGATGAGTTGGAGCACTCAGAAAATATCATCCTTACACTTGCAGCTACCCTTGAAGTCCGGGATCCTCACACACAAGGACATTCAACCAGGGTTGGTGAGTTCTCGAAGGAGTTTGGAGATTATCTGAGACTTTCCCTGCAAGAGCAGGAACTATTGCGTAAGGCAGGCCTCCTGCACGATATAGGAAAGATAGGATTGAGCAAGGATCTGTTCCTTAAACCACCCCCTCTCTCAGATGAAGAGATGGAAATAATAAAGAAACACACAATTATTGGAGAGCAGATCTGTAAACCCCTGTATTCACTACGGGAAGTCCTTCCGGCAATCAGACATCACCATGAGAGGTGGGATGGGAACGGTTTCCCCGATGGACTGAAAGGTGAAGAGATACCTTTACCGGCAAGGGTCCTCTCTATAGTTGACTCCTTTGATGCCATGTTCTCCGAGCGTCTCTACCGGGAAGGCCGCACTGCCTTTGAGGTGCTGGAGGTCATGAGAGAGGAAAAACACCTCGGACAATGGGATCCACTGTTACTTGAGCATTTTATAAAGATGATGAACCTGACAGGGCATGAACTCCTGGGACATGGCGCCGGAACTGACTTAAAATCTGATGAACAAAAGGAACCCTTACTCCTCTGATCTCCTCTACGATGTGGTCTGTACCCCCCTGGGCCACCTCTATCTGGCTTATATCCTTAAAGGAAATCAGGCAGATTCTGTTTGTCTGACAGGCATTAGTTTTAGCAGAGCCGGAAAGCGATCTACCTCTATGCCCCGGGCTCCTTATCCCCGAACCGCCCCGGTTATTGCCACAAGAAAAAGTCCCCTGCCTGAGGATATCAAAGATCGGGTCATGGAGTATTTTGAGGGAAAGCTGAGGAAGTTCGAAATCCCGTTTATCCTTTCAGGAACAGATTTTGAGAAAAAGGTCTGGCTGACATTGAATGAAATATCCTATGGACAGACCCGGACATACAAATGGCTTGCAGAGAGGCTTGGCTCTCCACGGTCTGCAAGGGCAGTCGGACAGGCCCTCGGCAAAAATCCCCTGCCTATAATTCTTCCCTGTCACAGGGTTATTCAGTCGGACGGCAAATTAGGTGGCTACTCCCCAGGTGTCGGGATCAAGAGGAGGCTCCTTGAGCTCGAATATTATAGCTCACTCTGACTTCCCCCCCCTGATAGCGATGTAGGAGGAAGTTTACAGGGTTTCTGTCCGCAATCTTACGCTCTGCCGCCAATTCCGGCTCAAATTCTTGAATTTTTTCCTTGTGTTATGTTAATGTTTATGGCATTATCTGAAACTGCAGCATTGACAATATCCTGCAGTTTTCTGCGGAAAATCTAAAACACACGCCTTAAAACCTCTCCTGACCGGTTTCCGGGACAGATAAAAAATACCCGGAGTTCAGGGGAAGAGGCGGAGGGAAAAAACCAGGAGGACGGGAGAACTATGTCAGTTGTAACAATGAAAGAGCTGTTAGAGGCCGGTGTTCATTTTGGACACCAGGTCAAGAGATGGAACCCGAAGATGAAACGTTACATCTTTGGTGAAAGAAACGGTATCTATATTATAGACCTCCAGAAAACCATGAAAGGCCTTGAAAACGCCTATAATTTTCTGAAAGGCCTGTCAATGTCCGGTCAGTATGTCCTGTTTGTGGGAACAAAAAAACAGGCACAGGACTCAATCAAGGACGAGACTGAAAGGGCCGGGGCTTTTTATGTAAACCAGAGATGGCTTGGCGGTATGTTGACTAATTTCACCACAATCAAGAAGAGTATAGAAAAGTTGAAAAAAGTTGAAAAAATGAAAGATGACGGCACCTATGATGCCCTTACCAAGAAAGAGGTAGCAAAACTGGAAAAGACCCGGACGAAGCTTGATAAAAACCTGGGGGGCCTTAAGGATATGCAGACCCTTCCCGGAGCTTTATTCGTTGTTGACCCAAGAAAAGAGAGGATAGCTGTTCAGGAGGCAAGAATCCTGAAAATACCCATCGTAGCTATTGTTGATACGAACTGTGACCCTGATGAGATTGACCATGTTATTCCGGGGAATGATGATGCCATAAGGGCAATAAAACTTATCACATCCAAAATGGCTGCTGCAATCCTTGAAGGAAGAGATATCCTGAACAAGGAGATAGAGGCAAAGGCTGAAGAGGCCAGGATAAAAGAAAAGATTTCGCAGGAAGAAGAAGAGATGGCGGCTCTGAATGAACCTGTAATACCACAGATAGAGGCAGCGTCACAAAGAGAGGAGGTTGCAGAATGACTGTCACTGCTGATATGGTGAAGCGGTTAAGGGAGCAGACAGGAGCCGGAATGATGGACTGTAAAAAGGCCCTTTCAGAAAGTAACGGCGATTTTGAAAATGCCATAGATGTATTGAGAAAAAAAGGGCTTGCTGCTGCTGAGAAAAAGGCGGGCAGAAAGGCATCTGAAGGGCTGATACTCTCCTATATACATATGGATAAAATCGGGGTGCTGGTAGAAGTAAATTGTGAGACTGACTTTGTCGCAAGGACCGATGATTTTCGTCAGTTTGTCAAGGACGTTGCCATGCATATAGCGGCTGCAAATCCACGGTACCTCTCAAGAGAGAATATCCCTCAGGATGTTATTGAAAGGGAGAAATCCATATACAGGGAGCAGACAAAAGACAGACCCGAACATGTTGTGGAAAAAATATTTGAAGGAAAGCTTGAAAAGTTCTATGCGGAAAATTGCCTCATGGACCAGATATTTGTAAAGGATCCGGAACAGAAGAAGAGAATCAGGGATATCGTAACCGAGATGGTCTCAAGATTTGGGGAAAACATCATTATAAGACGTTTCACCCGTTTTCAGCTTGGCGAGGAACTTGAAAATTAAACCCAAAAATAAACCAAAAGTCAAATACAGAAGGATTCTCCTGAAGTTGAGTGGAGAGGTACTGATGGGGCCGAGAAGTTATGGTATTGATGCCACCACTGTAGATTATATGGCCAGCGAGATTAAGGGCATCTATGACCTCGGGATTGAGGCGGCAGTTGTCATTGGCGGGGGTAATATCTTTCGTGGTGTTGAAGGGTCTGTCAAGGGGATGGAACGGGCAACCGCTGATTATATGGGGATGTTGGCAACGGTAATAAATGCGCTTGCACTTCAGAATGCCCTGGAGAAGGCAGGACTTCCTACAAGGGTGCAATCCGCTATTGAAATGAGAGAGCTTGCAGAACCATATATCAGACGCCGAGCCGTCAGGCATCTGGAAAAGGGACGGGTCGTCATCTTTGCCGCGGGGACGGGCAATCCCTACTTTACAACTGACACTGCAGCCTCTCTCAGGGCAATGGAGATCGGAGCTGAAATCATTCTTAAGGCCACAAAGGTTGATGGTGTGTATTCTGCAGACCCCTTCAAGGATCCTGATGCTAAAAAATTCAAGAAGATCAGCTACATAGATGTACTTAAGAAGGGATTGAATGTAATGGACTCAACCGCCATATCCCTCTGTATGGACAACGCCCTGCCAATTATGGTATTTAATGTAAGGAAAAAGGGCAATATAAAGCGGGTCATGGAGGGTAAGAACATAGGCACCATTGTCGGAATGAGTTAATAAAAAATCTCTTGACAAAAAAGAATTTCTGTAACCTGGTTATGGAGGGATAAGATGGATAGGGAATTGAAGAAAAAGGCAAAAGAGAAGATGGAGAAGGCTATAGAAGTGTTTAAAAAAGAGCTTGGCTCTATCAGGACAGGCCGTGCTTCCATCTCTCTGCTGGATAATATTGCAGTTGATTATTACGGTACACAGACGCCCCTAAGCCAGGTTGCAACCCTCTCTGTACCCGAATCCCGCGTGATTGTCATTCAACCCTGGGAACAGGCGCTGATCCCTGTCATTGAGAAAGCCATCTTTCAGTCTAACCTCGGCCTTAATCCCTCAAATGACGGCAAGATCATCAGGATTGCCATTCCCCCGCTGACGGAAGAGCGGCGGAAGCAGCTTGTTAAGGTTGTAAGGAAACGTGCTGAGGAGGCAAGAATTGCAATAAGAAATATCCGCAGAGACACAAACGAAGAACTGAAAAAACTTGAGAAAGATAAACATATCAGTGAGGATGATATAAAAAGGGGGCTTGAAGAGATACAAAAGTTTACCGATACTTATATAAAAACAATAGATGAGGTACTGCAGCATAAGGAAAAGGAGATAATGGAAGTATAGGCAGGCGGAACCGTCTGCTTTTTCTGCTTACTTTCTAAGAGGAGGAACTAATGAATGCAAATTTTATGGTAAAAGTTGAAGATGCAAGGCTACCGGACGTACAGAAGGCATTGAAGGCAGCCGGCATAAAGATCAGGAGTATCGTGGAAATATATAAAGAAGGCGCAGTAGAGAAGAAAAAAGTGGATAATGCCAAGAAAGAAGGCTAAAATCAAAGAGCCTGAAAATAGCGAACAGCAGAGGAAAGAAAGCTGCTCATTGCCAAAATGCAGGAAATTATCAGGGAGATATTTAATAAAAAACCCTTTCGAGAAAAAGCCCTCCGGCAGGGGCAGCAGGACCTGCCAGTTTTCTATCCCTTGCCTCAAGTATAACCCTTAGTCCTCCAGGACTTATCCTGTTTCTTCCAACCTCAATCATGGTACCTGCAATGTTGCGCACCATATGTCTCAAAAAGGCATTTCCCTTAACCGATATCCTGATAAAGGAACCTGAAAACCCCGCAGTCAGAAACTCAATTGTATTCATCTGCTTTACCTCTATACCGTATATCTCTCTTACCGTTGATCTGGCACCGCAACCGGAGGCCCTGAAAGAGGAAAAGTCATGCCTGCCTATGAGACAGGCTGCTGCCTTGATCATCTTTTTACTGTCGAGCCTGTATTTGCAGAAATAGCTGTACCTTCCGAGAAAGGGGTTTCTTATCTCTGAGCAATCGATCAGATAGAAATAACTTTTTGCCTTTGCACTGTACCGCGGGTGGAAATCATCAACGGCATAATCAGACGAGATTATCCTTATATCCCGGGGGAGCATTCCGTTCAGGGCTTTCTGAAAAATCTCAGGCGGGTATTGAGATGCCGTGTCAAAGGACGCCACCTGCTGCAGTGCATGAACCCCCGCATCCGTCCGCCCGGCAGAAAGCAGCTTTGTCTCCTCACCGGTCATCTTTCTCAGCACTGTTTCAACGATTACCTGAATAGTGACCCTGTCGGGCTGTACCTGCCAGCCTGAGTAGTCTGTACCGTCATACTGAAGTGTTAATTTAATCCGTCTCAAAGCAGGCCCTCCTCTATCTCCATGTATGTGATAGCCTTGTTGGCTGCCTACAAAGGTCTTTATCTTTAAATTTTACTTTATCGTCTTAAAAAATATCTCTTTTTTCGGCAGAACCCTATCATCGACAACTCCATAATCTGCATTGCTCTTCTGCCTCGTTACAAAGTATACTCCCTCGTCTCAAACTCTTTAATACTTCAACTCCACAATTCTCTAACTATACAAGAAACAGCGGCAGAAATAGTATTTCCTTCGTATCTCATTGCGGGGAGTGAAGTGGCGGAACAATCTCAATCAGTTCGGTTGAGTAATAAAATTAATGAGCATAATCTTTATATTAGAGTCACTAATGACCTGCCTATAAAATAGATTGCCACTAATAGTAGCAAAAAACCTGATGCAATGGTAACACGCATTATTATTGATGGGGAGATGGATCTCTTAAGCCGGGATAGTGCGATGGCAAGAATGCCCGGATAAGTAAACATTCCAAACCCTCCTATGACAAGGAAATAGAGCCCAATCTTGTGGGTAAAGAGGGTGATGAGACCAAGTTCTTCCACAATTTTCTCTCCAATAAGCCACCAGAGGATCATCATGGGATTGGTAAGTGCAAGCAAAAATCCTGTAACAAGGGAGACCCCTTGGTGTCTCATGTGAGTGGATTTGGTGTTCAAACTATGGCCTTGAAGACCCTGCCTAATCAGAGAAATCCCAAAGACAAGCAGAAGAACTCCACCAATAAGCCAGAAAACAGCCATTATCTTTTTTTCTTTCAGGACTGGTACAACACCGAAAAATGCCACTAAGCCATACAGAATATCTGCTGAGGTGGCCCCAAGAGCAACCATTATTGCAGATCGCAGATGACCGGTAATAGCTCTCCGTGCAACTTCAATCTGGACTGCACCCACGGGGATAGCAGTAAGAAAACCCATTATGTATGTGAGGAGTATAAATAGTGTAAAGTTCATGTCATAATTCGTTTATAAACACTTTTCTTCCAGAGCCCATTTCTCAAAAAATCGGTCCGTAACGGAAAAATTAAGTTTACGTGACATATGCAGTAGCTTTCAGATAAACAGATACTGTAGTCCCCTCCCCGGCCTTGCTTTTTATCTCTATCCTGCCTCCATGCAGCTTAATGATTTCCTCACATATACTTAACCCCAGACCTACACCCCGAAGATCCCTTGAACGGGATTTATCAACCCGATAAAAACGGTCGGAAACTCTACCCAAATCACTCTTCGGGATACCGATACCGGTGTCTTTTATTTCGCTTATTATAAAACCTGTTTCTTTTTTGACGGAAATATCTATCTTCCCCTGAGGGACGTTATATTTTATGGCATTATCTATGATATTGACAAATAGTTCCAATAATGCCGCCCTGTCTCCACGGACTACAAATCTATCAGGGACGGAAACATTTATGCCTGCACCTTTTTGTTCTGCAAGCGGTGTTAACAGCTTTACAGATTCAGAAATAATTTCACCGGGGTCTATATCTTCAATCTTTAATTCGACCTTATCAGCACCCAGCCGGGTTATGGTAAGGAGCTTCCTGACTATCTGTGACATCATACCCGCAACCTCCCCGATGGCCGTAAGGGCATTCTTATATTCCTCTGCGGTCCTTTCTTTTCTCAACATAACCTCGCTCTGGCTCAGGATAACCGACAACGGGGTCCTGAGTTCATGTGAGGCATCTGCTGTAAATTGTCGCTGACGGTTGAAAGACCTTTCAAGGCTGTCAAATGTTCGATTGAAAGAGGAGGCAAGCACCCTGAGCTCCTCAGGAATATTCTCCACATTTACCCTTTCCGAGAGGTTTGATTCCGATATCCTGTCTATGGTCTCTGACATTTCTTTTATGGGTGTGAGTGCTTTTTTTGCGATTAAAAAACCACCTGATGCAGAAATTACCATGATGAAAAGTATGGAGAGGGAAAGGACAATGAGGTAATTCTGCAAGAGCTCTGTCTGTTCCTCTATACTCTTGGCGCACTGGATAATTAAGCCGCTCCTCTTGCTTTTCATCCCCTTGCCTGTTCCCCTCACCCCTTTTCCCCCATTATAAGGGATATAAAAATTAACCATCCTTGCCGGTACTCCATTCAGAAGGATTGTCTCAAAATTCATCTGTTTCTCACCTGTTTGAAATGGCAGATCTGAATCTCCAAGGGACTCTGATTTTTCTGTAGTGGTTCCATCAAAACGTCTGATTTGGAAAAAAAGCCCGGCCTTCGGTGAATTGTATTCCCACATCATCTCATCGGAAAAGTTAAAATCCGTTTTATAGTCACTATCATTGATAAGCGTAGCCAGCACCTTGGCCCTTGACAGAAGGCTTGAGTCGATGGAATCATAAACAATCTCGCTGAGGCCGAAATAAAGGAAGACCCCCAGGGTGGATAGAGTCATAAACAGGACACCCATATAAAAAGCAATAATCCTTGTCTTTATGGAAGAAAGCATTTTATTCCTTTATCATGTATCCGGCCCCCCGGATGGTATGGATGAGCTTTGTGTTAAACCCCCTGTCTATCTTGTTCCTGATGCGGTTGATGAAGACATCTATGACATTGCTGTCAAGATCAAAGTCATGGTCATATAGATGTTCTGACAGTAACGTCCTGCTCAGCACTTTATTCCGGTTTACTGCCATGTACTCAAGGAGGGAATATTCCCTTGCTGAAAGCAAAACATCTTTTCCTCCCCTTCTTACTTCGTGAGTGGCGATGTTAACGGTAAGGTCTCCTATCTCAACGACAGAGGCATTGACCTCGGAACCCCGCCTTATTAAGGCCCGCAAGCGGGCAAGGAGTTCTTCGAAGTGAAATGGTTTTGTGAGGTAATCGTCGGCACCACTGTCCAATCCTGAGACCTTATCCATTACTGTATCCCTTGCTGTTAGCATAAGAACGGGGGTCTTCACGCCTGCCTTTCGGATCTTCTTTAATATAGTCATCCCGTCTATCACGGGCAACATGATATCCAGGACTATCACATCTGAGGGCTCATTCTCCGCCGTAAAGAGTCCATCTTCACCATCGTATGCAACATCCACTGCATAGCCCTCTTCCTCCAGTCCCTTTTTGATAATGTCAACAAGGGACTTTTCGTCTTCAACGATTAATACACGCATGGTTTATTTTACACTGTTCCTTCTCTTAAATTGATCACCCCTTATAACTGTAACGGGATAAGAGCAGATAAATAGACGGCAGGACAAAAAAGATCAGTGGAACAAGTATTGAGAAACCGCTTATAATGGCAACGGCAAGCGGTTTTAGCATGGCAGAACCCTGACCTATTCCAAGGGCCAAAGGTAAAAGGGCACAGACTGCTGCGATTGTTGTCATTATAATCGGTTTGAGCCGTACCATACCTGCCTTGATCAGCGCCGATTTTTCTTCTTCAACCTCACCGAGGATCTGCTTAAAATAGGCCATATAGATTATGGCCGTCTCAGCTACAATCCCGACAAACATGACCAGCCCCATCAGGGAAGAAATGTTAAGAGGTGTATTGGTTAGCCAGAGCCCTATAAACACACCATTCAGCGAGAGCAGGTCCACAAAGATTATGGCAAGAGGGATAGTATAGTTTTCATAAAGAAACAACAGGACCAGGGCTACAAGCACAATCGCAGCTATCAGAACCAATGCCATATCCCTGAAGGATTTCTGCTGTTCTCTGTATAATCCTCCATAAGAGAACGTCACCCCCGGTGGGAGAGAGAGCCTGGCGGCCATCAGCTTCTTTACATCTTTCATGGTGGACCCCATATCTCTTCCCGATATTCTGGCCGTTACTGCGACCATTTGTTTGAGGTTTTCCCGTGTTATTTCGGGCTGACCCGTCACTCTGGTAAAGGAAGCAATACGGGACAGTGGTATCTGATGCCCCTCAGGAGTCGAAATACTCAGGCTTCCGAGTTTCCGGAGATTATCCCTGACGGATTCAGGTGTCCGGACACGGACATCCACCATCTTGAGATTCCTTTCCACCTGCGTAGCCACCGTACCTTTGAATGCGGTGGTTATAATCTTCGTAACCGCCTCGGGATCAAGGCCATGGAGGGATGCCTGCAACCGGTTAACCCGGATATCCACTGAATCACCCGCGATAGTAATACCGTCAAATATATCCACTACCCCGCGGACATTTGAAAGAAGTCCGGCAGCCTTTTTTGCGAGTCTGCGGATTACCCTGCCGTTATCCCCGTAGATCTTAATCTCTATCGGCTGAGGAACGGCAGTCAGGTCTCCTATAAGGTCTTCCATCAACTGGGCGAAGGCTACTTCTACGCCGGGCACATTCTGCTTAATTCTGGACCGGATATCATCCGTTATCCGGTCTATAGACCGCCTTGGTTGAGGCTTTAGATGGACGAGAAAATCTCCCGAGTTTGCCTCTGTTATGCCGCCGCCGAGTTGAAGCCCCGTCCGCCTGGAGTAGCTGTCTACCTCGGGGGTAGAAGTCAATATACCTTCTATCTGTTTCAGTAGACGATCCGTCTCCGTTAGTGAGGTGCCGGGTTCTGTCCGGTAGTCGAGTATAAATGCCCCCTCGTCCATCCTGGGCAGGAAACCTGTGCCGATATTCCTGTAAGTCAGATAACCTGCTGCAATCAGCATAAGCGCTGCTGCAGATATCCATAATGGACGGCGAAGCACCTTTGCCGTTGTCCATGAGTAAAATGCCAGTACCTTTCTGAATATCGGACCATTCCCTTCGCCTTCTGCATCTTTTTCTGTAAGCACCTTCCCGGAAATCAGAGGGATAGCTATAAGGGCTATAAGAAATGAGATAAAGAGTGCTGAGGCCATTGTTACGGAAAGGGCCTTGAAAAAGCCTCCTGTTATTCCGTTGAGAAATGCCAGCGGTGCAAATACGATAATCGTTGTAGCGCTTGAGCCGGCAAGCGGGTGCATCATCTCCCTGGTAGCGGCAATAACGGCCCTATGGTGGGACATGGTTTTTTCCTTAAGCCATCTTGTGATGTTTTCAACCATTACTATGGCATCATCAATTATAAGGCCCACTGCAGCGGCGAGACCTCCGAGAGTCATAATATTAAAGCTCAGATGGAACACATAGAGCATCAAAATGGTCGCTGATATCACAGAGGGAACCGCTATCGCAACTATAAGGCTCATCTTGAAGTTTCTCAGAAAGAGCATTAAAACTATAAAGGCCAGACCAATACCTATGAGGATGGCATCCCGCACACTGGCAATAGAAGAAACTATCAACTCCGACTGGTCATAGAATTTGGAGAGTTTCATCGAGGCCGGGATATGGGCCTTGAATCTATTTAGCGCCGCCTTTATCTCTTTATCTATGCGGACGGTATTGCCGCCCGGCTGCTGATAAACATTTATTAGAACGGCATCGTGTCCATTAGCTGTCACCCTGGTCCATTCCGGCGCTGTGGAATCTTTTACAGACGCCACATCATTAATGAAAATCGGTAGCCCGTTTATCGTCTTTATCACTGTCTTGCCTATCTGATCGGGATTTTTAAACACTGTATCGGACAGGAGCAGATAGAGTTTATAATTTTCCTCCATGCGGCCCACAACACTTACAACATTGCTGTGCGCAAGGCTGTTGACAAGGTCGTTAATAGACATCTTATAGGAGGATAGCTTCTGCATATCAACATCAACCTGATACTCTTCTTTCCTTCCGCCCAACACCTTTATATTGGCTACCCCATCTATACTGGACAGGAGAGGCCTCAATTGATAGTTGGCAAAGTCCCTTAGAGCCGAAAGCGTATCAGTGCCGGAGGTCAGACTGTAACCGATAACAGGTGTAACCGTAGGGTCCATCCGCCTCACCCTTATATGGGTACCCGGGGGCAGATCCGGCTGAAGCTGGTTGAGACTGCCCTGGACGAGGAGCAGCGCCTGAACCATATTTGTCCCCCAGGAAAAATTTATGGATATATCACAACTGCCGCGGCTGGTTTTCGAACGGACATTAAGGACATCCGGAAGCGCCCGTACTCTCTGTTCTATCGGCCTGGTTACCTCGATGACCGTCCTGCCCGCAGGCATATCTCCCGCATCAACATTAACAACAATGCGGGGAAACGCGATATGAGGAAATAAAGACACAGGAATCCGTATAATGGAGACGGCCCCGCTCAGGATCAGGACGATCAGGAGGAACAGGACAGACCGCTTGTGAGCACGTATCCAGCCCGTAATTGTCATGGCGACCGTCTTTTAAATATCTTAACCGGCATCCCATCCTCCAATTCGTGGTTCCCCACAACCACAACCATATCACCATCCTTAAGACCCTTTTTTATCTCAACCTCCCGGTTATTGGAGAACCCGGTTTCTACCCATTGTTTTACGGCAACATTATTCCTGACAATAAACGCCATCCGCTTGCCGTTTGAGGGCAGAACCGCTTGCCTCGGCACAATAAGTACATTTTCGTGGACATCTACCTGGATCTTTCCCTCGGTATACATCCCCGGCTGCAGAAGAAGGCGCTTGTTTGCAACGGTGACACCTGTTTTAATCGTCTGTGTAGACGGATCTATACTCTTGCCTATCCATGACACCTTGCCGACGAATATCCTTTTAGGGAATACATTCGGCACATTTATATTGACCAACAAACCGTTTTTCAGGATACCGACATCTTCCGTCTCAACGCCCAGGACCGCCTGGACAGTATGCAGATCAGCAATGGTCATTAACGCTACCGAGGGGTTTGATACCTGCCCGACCACTGCCTTGACGTCTGTTATCCTGCCGTTTAATGGAGCCCGCAGGATATGGCTTTCTCTACTCGTCAATGACTGTCTCTCCGAGAGTTTCATCTGTGCCCCGGCTATAGACAGGGCATCTTCCGCCTGCTGCATCCGACTTCCGGCAGCCACACCTTCATGAAAAAGACGTTTATACATCCCGGCCTCACGTCCGGCCCTGCTTAGTTCAATTTTTGACTTTGCCAGGTCGAAGGCTACTTGAGGGCCTTCCTTCAGTTCTACCAGGACCTGTCCCTTCCTGACGGAATCACCCGGCAGCACATTCACCTTCAAAATACGGCTGGAATCAATGGAATTTAGCGCCACTGTCCTGTCGGGCAGCGAAAGGATCTGTCCATAACCTGAAACATATCTCGCAATTGTTCCCCGTTTAACTGTTATTACCTGAACCTGAGCCATTACTTTTGCAAAAGAAACACCATAAAATGTATTTAAAAGTACTACGATCATAAGCACTCGACAAAAGGTTCCAGGAAATTTTCTTTTCATCTGAAAATCCCCCTTCCCCCGTCTGTCAGCAAAGTAATCCGATAGGATGAATCCTTTAATTCCATCATTGCATTCCATCTGTTAACCTCGATATCCGTCAAGGTGCGCCACGCATCCATCAGGTCAAGATGACTCAATACGCCCTCGCGGTAGCCTGCCCTGGCTTCCCTCAGTGCCTTCCCGGCTGCTAAAACAGCATGGTTCAGGGACTGAAGGATATATAATGAACGGTCGTGCAGTCTTACAGCATCAACAAGAGACTGCCTGAGATGCCTTAAGACTGTCTCCTTCAGGAGCTCTTTCTCATGCAGGCTGTTTCTGGATATTTCCAATCCCCTCTCACGCAATCCGGCATCAAAGAATGGAAAGCTGATGGTAATACCGGCCTGCCATCCGATATTGTTCGTCCGGACATGGCCGACAGTCTGCCATCCGGTACCGGCGATAATGTCGATTTTCGGCAACCTGGCAGCTTTTGCAACCCTTACAGATGCCCGGGCCGCCATAATTCGGGCCATGGAGGCCTTTAATGAAGGAAAGTTATTTACCATTTTCTCTGTAAGTCCCGTTATATCCTTTGAAAGGAGGGGTGATAGTCCTCCCCAGTCCGACACATTGAGTGGTCCGTCGGGGTTACCACCTATAAGAATGGAGAGTATCTCTCTTGCCCTCGCACTGTCCTCCTTCAACGAGAGCGCCTTTGAGCGGGTCTGTTCCAATGCCGTCTCTGCTCTATTTATATCTATTTCAGGGACAGTTCCATTCTGATAGGCGATCTTTACCTTTCGAAGATGTTCGCCAAGTTGGTCAACAAAGGCAGAGTAAATCTTCACTATCTGTTCGAGGCCGGCAGCCCTGACAAAAGCAGAGACGGTAATACCAGCTATTTTTATACGTTTTGTCTCTGTCTGATGGAGACCTGCTTTAACCATAGCTCCGGCGCCGTCAATCCGGGCCAGCAGGGCGCCTCCGCGAAAAATGGGCCATATAAGGTCAGCAGTCAAGTCCTTCTCACGAGAACCATTTGCTCCAACAAAATCAGTGATACCATCTCTTGTAGAAGATACCAGATATGAACCGTTCAGGGTCATTGCAGGCCAGGTGTTTTTACGGGCGGTCTCAAGCCTCAGTTTTGACGATGCCTCTGAAATACGGCTGGCCTGGACATCAGGGCTGCCTGTAACAGCCAGCCTTACCGCCTGCTCCATTGTCATGGCAGTAACCGGTCTGACCGACAACAAGCAGACTGAAAATATAAGTAGATACAGACCGACATATCTCCTAACCTTTCTTATCTTTATCACATCCCTTCCGATCCAGGATTGTAAGCTTGATCTCAGTTTACGGTCATAATTATATAAAGAAGAAGATTACGAGAAGATTAACAGGCAGAAATCAATTGGATTTTTAAGATATCTACTTTAGATAAAAAAATGTAGATATAAGGTTGCTCCGAATATATTTCACCCTCATCAAGCATCATTATGCTCATCCTGTTTGAAAAAATAAGCGCATCGCCCTCCGGAGATGGCCACATCATCTATATCTCTCCGGTCTATCGGGAAAACCTTGCAGACCTTCCACCTGCCTTTTCTATAAATACGACACAACTTCCGGCGAGTCAGCATGGGGCAGTTAAAAACCAGTGAGCAGCATTGGGCACATTGACGGCACTGTCCTTTTCGTAGTTTTAGTTGCCTTTTAACATAGCCCTTTCTGAAATGAACAAGGTAAAACCTCCTTAATTTCCCGGCTATATGGCTAACAAGCCGGGATTCCTTAATCCTCTGCAAATACCTGAATATAAGATCAGTACGTGTTAATCTATTCATTGCTCTCACCCTTCATATAAAATTGCAAGCATGATTTCATGACTTCCTCTGTGAGTGACTGCTTATTATATGCACTTGTAAAAGTTCAGGAATACTGTATTCTGTCATTCTGAACTTGATTCAGAATCTATATAAATCAACGACATATGTCACCCTGAAACAAGTTCAGGGTGACAGTTAAGGACTTTTTACGAGTCCATCATTATAATAAAAAAAAAGATTACAGAAAGATTAACAGATACAGATAAATTTATTGAAATTTCAAAACATCTGCTTTAGATAAAAATGTAGCCAGCACAGGGACTACAATGAGTGTTGAGATCGTTCCTGAAACAAGGCCGCCGATTACCGTAACGGCAAAAGGCTGAAAAATATTAGAGCCAATGGTCGTACTGACCGCCGTCGGGATCAGGGCAAAGATAGTAGTCAGCGCTGTCATCAGGATAGGACGAAGGCGGACGGATGCAGCAGACAGGAGCGCCTCCATGACCGTCTCTCCATCGGCAACCCTCCTGTTTGAGTAGTCAAGGAGAACGATGGCATTGTTAACAGAGATACCGACAAGGGTCACAATTCCCATACCTACCGATACATCAAGCCCATGTCTGCTTATAAACAAGGCCGTAAAAGCACCAACCATGGACAGCGGTATGGTAATAAGGATGACAAGCGGCTGCAGTAAGGACCGGAATTGCATGGCCATGATAAGATAAATCAATGCTATGGCTCCAAGCACCACAAAGACCATATCCATAGCTGTCCGCATTAATGACTTGTACTGCCCGGTAAAGTCGATACTGTAACCTTTGGGAAGCCTGATGGAGCGGAAGCGCTTCTTCAGGCGGGACACAAGTGCGGGGATACTGCCCTCAACCTCTGATACAAGGGTGACCTCCCGCTGTCCATTAAGCCGTGTAATGGATGAAGGGGTCTGGATAATCCTGTAATCTGCAATCCGGTCAAGGGGGATTATATTGCCGTTGCCGGAAGCTATCGGAAGTTTCCTGATGGAATCGATATCGTGTGGCTTGTCAAGGTCCATCTTTACAAGTACACTGATATTCTCCCTCTGCCTGATGATCCTGGTCGCCTCCACCCCCAACTCTGCCGCCCGAAGCGTGTTGAGGACATCCACAGACGAGACACCATATCGGGCAAGTTGCGGGTACTTTATCTGAACCACTATCTCGGAGGCCTTTACCTTGGTATTGTTTATGATATTTGAGACTACAGGATCTTCCGCCATAATCCGTTCCACATCGTTTGACAGGGATGCAAGCTTGTTCATATCCGTTCCGTAGATCGTCACACCAAACAGTGCAGAGAGGCCGGAAAAGCTCTCGTCTATCTTCTCCTGAGTAGGCTGGTGGTACAGGAAAACCATCCCCCCGAACCTCCCATACTCCCTCTTCAGTGTATCCATAATTTCACCAACAGACCTCTTTCTTTTGCTTTTCGGCTTCAGTTTGATCATAATCTCGCCCATATTCACACCCTCTATCTGGTATCCCTGCTCCGGAGAGCCCGTTCTCCGGTAGACACATGTTACATCAGGGTCGGAACCGGCAATGCGCTCCAGTGCATCCCCGATGCGGTTGCTCTCCGACAGCGCCGTTCCGGGCGGCATAACATATTCGCTGAGGATTGCCCCCTCGTCTATAGGCGGCAGCAGGCTTGTCCTGCCCAGGAAGGCGGCAATGCCGATTAAAGATAGAGAGAGAAACGCTATTAAAATAGTCAGCCCCCTGTGCCGGAAACAGAACCGGAGAGTGGCATGTAATGCCATGTCCAGCCTTCTGAGCAGCCGGGCACCCACAAAGTCGGTACCGGGCGGGGTTATCCCTTTCATGCTGAATGCCATGGGGACAAAACTGAGTGACAGCAGCAGCGAAACTATAAGGGCAGCGCTGATCGTTAATCCAAAGGGCTTGAGAAAGATGGCCGCCAGCCCGGTTATGAGTATCAGGGGAAGGAAGGCGGCAACGGTCGTAAATGTCCCTGATGTATCGGCCCCTGCGATTTCAATCGTCCCGTCTATGCCGGCATCCTGTTCATTCTTCCCCAGCTGGCGGTGTCTGAAGATATTCTCGGATATCACAATTGCATCATCCACGATCATCCCGACAGCGAGTGTCAATGCCGACATGGTAACTACATTAAGACCAAGACCGAAAACGCGCATTACCGTCAGAGTTGCAATCAGGGTAATCGGTATGGTTGCCGCCACAATGAGAGTGGGCCTCCACGCTCCAAGGAAAAAGTAGAGGACCAGAACAGCCAGCAGTGCCCCGATCAGGAGGCCGTAAAAGATGCTGTCACGTGCCTCAGTGATGATTTCCGACTGGTCATAGAATTTTTTTATCCTGGTCCCGGGGGGGAAAAGGCTGTGTAGTCCGGCAATCTCTGCATTGACCTCGTGGGCAACACGGATGGCGCTGGCCCCCGGTTGTTTACGAACTATAAAGGCAACTGCCGGAACACCATCTCCATGCACCACATAGTGCCTCGGCATTGCCCCCGAGGATACGGAGGCAACAGAGCCAAGGAGCACAGAATGGTCAGCCTTTGCAATAACCGGGAGTGCGCGTATGTCATTAAGTGTCCTCAGGCGGGCATCACCGCGAATCAGGTATTCCTGGGAAGACCGGTCAAGATAACCTGCCACTGCCGTCATGTTGTTCTGCCTGATAGTCTTCACTATGTCATCCACTGTCAGGTGCAGAGGGATAAGCTTCTCCGGTCTTATCTTTACAATAAAGGCGCGTTGGTCACCCCCGAGCACATCAACATAGGAAACACCGTCTATGGCCATGAGCCTGTTGGCCAGGTTATAGCGGACATTGTTTCTCAGGGCTATCAGGTCCTGTCCACCGTAGACGACATAGCTGACGACATTCTGAAGGGTCGTTCCGATGTTTTCAATACGGGGGAGAGTGCCCGGAGGAAGGATGCTTTTAACCCGTGCCAGCCGTGCCTGTATGAGCTGGCGGGCATCCCTGACGCTTGTCCCCCAGGTAAACTCTACTGTGACCTGAGATATCCCCTGAACAGATGTGGAGGCAACTCGCTTAACACCCTGAATGCCCCGCACCTCGTCCTCAAGCGGGCGGGTGATGAGAAGCTCCATGTCCTCCGGTGAAGCGCCGGGATAATGGGTAATAATGTTTACCACGGGGATATCGAGGTCTGGAAAGAGGTCAACCGGCATATGGATGGCAGCATAGAGACCTGTAAGGGTAATTAGTATAACTGCAAATGGCATGACAAGGGGATTGTCAATCACGAAACGCAGGAATCTCTTCATCAATCCGGCACCCTGTATGTCTTGTTAAAGTTTCGGTAGAACAATTCATATGCCCCTTTTGTAACTACTTTATCATTACCTGTTACACCCGAAATGACCTCCAGCCAATTGCCGGATTTGAGACCCGTGTGTACCTCCTGTTTCTTATAACCTTTACCATGTTTCACAAAAATATACTGCCTTTGGTCTCTGTCGTAGACAATGGCGCTTTGAGGGATGGCGATGGCTGCACGTTTTGTCTTAAGAATGACCTCACCGCTGAGAGTCTCCCCTGTTTTGAGCCTGCGATTGACCTCGCTGCCCTCAATCCATACAATTGTTCCACCGGCAAGGGTATGCTCCGGGAGCACCCTGGTTATCTTGCCTGTGATTTTTCCTCCCTCTACTGTGTGCGTAATTGCCGTCTTACCCTGAAGTGAGACGGCTGAGCCGGGAAATAGCGTTGCAACAATCCGCAGGTGCAAGGGGTCCGTGATATAGCCGAGTATCATCCCCTTTGCCACCTCCTGTCCCGCGGTTACAGTCCTCCGGGTAAAAACGCCGTGGATAGGAGCCCTGATCCTTATCAGGTCTTTAAGGAGTTGGAGGTCATGCCTTGTTTTACTCAGGTCTGTCTGAATCCGGGCAAGGGCATCCTCTGCCGTCTCAAGTTCATCCCGGGAGGAAAACCTCTGTTTTACAGCCTGTCTCTTCCGTTTGACCCTTGCCTCTGATATGGATAATCTCCATCTTAAAGAGGCAACCTTCTCTTTCAGATAGGCCAGGCGGCTATTAATTCCGGGGCCGCCCATAGTAAACAACAGGGCCCCCTTTTTGACAACTGTTTCATCCGCCGTATCTACAGATGTGACCCTTCCCCCCTCCAGGGCCACGACCTTCACCAGATAACGGCTTTCAACCCGGCCGATCCACTTTGCAGAGAGTCTGAAGTCCCGAAGTGCCGGTCTGCCGGTCTCTATCAATACCGGTTGAGGTCCTTTGCCGGCTAATATCTCCCTGCTGCCACGTTCTATCAGGAAATATCCAGCTACCAGCGTTATTGCAATAATTGAAATGATAGTGATTCCCAATATCGGTCGTTTCATTCCGGCTCCTTTCCTTTGTCTATCTTTGCAGGCAAAGCAGGTGAAGCGCCTTTGGTAACCGGAAGGTACTCTCCTGCCGCCACCTCAAGGGCAATACCCATATCACTCAATACCTGCCTTAATTTGACGATTTTTATCTGCTTTGCCGTCAGCTCGTTTTGCACCCTGTAATAACTCATGAGATCTGTACTGCCTTGCTCCAGGGCTCTTTTATAAGTCTGTGTCAGGTTTTTCAGCACAGGCAGAGACTCGGCAGTGGCGCTCAACTCCTTTTTCAGGGATTTCATATCCGACAGGATGACTGCAATCTCTGAGCGTGCCTCAAAGAGGCGGGTGATATACTCATCAAAAACCCGTCTGCGGGTTGCGCGTTCAACGGCAATCCTGCCCTGGTTCCGGTCGAAAAACGGGAGGTCAATACTGACATCAAACCCGGTGGTAATGATACGTCCCGTATCACGTGCATTGTTCAGACCGATACTTATTCCTGGAAACTGAGAAAGGATGGCTGCCCGCACACTTGCCTCCCGGCTCCCATATCCCATCTTTAAAGCAAGGAGATCAAGACGGCGGCCCTCTAACCCTTCCATAATCTCTGCCTCAGACGGCAGTGACCGCCATAAGGGAAGGGAGATATCTCTTTGAACGGGAATAATCTGATCTGGAGGAATACCAAGTATTCCGTTAAGGGCAAGCCTCTCCCGCTCCTTTGCCTTTTCCGTGGTTAACACAGAGGCATGTGCCTGCTGCAGGGCCACCTCTGCAACAGCAAGGTCCGTATCCGTCCTCTCCCCTGAGGCAACCGACTCTTTAATAGCCTTAAGGACTTCCCTGAACCGCTGCTCTGCTTTTTTTGTCAGTAATCTCTGTCTGTCAAGATAAAACAGGCGGAAGAGATGCAGTTTTGCAGACTCCGCCACCTGCCACTCCTGCCATGCTATATCAAGGTCTACCGAGGCGGCATGTGCTTGGGCCGCATCCACTCTTGCACTCCTGGTAATAAGAGACCGGATATCCCAGCCAACCCCGAAACCATACCCGTTAACCGTACCCTCTTTATCTCCGCCCGTGGGGATATCCAGATTATAAGAGACCCGGGGGTTGGGAAGAATTCCCGCCTGGATAAGCTGGGCCCCGGCAATCCCCCTCAGGTCTCGAACGGCACGGAGGGCCGGATTGGCGATAACGGCCATAACGGCCGCCTCATCAGGAGAAAGACCGTTGCGAATATCAAAATCAACGGGTCTTAATATCGGATGTCTGATTGCCCCTGCCTTAATCCTTATAACTTCCATTTTCGGTGGCTTAAGGGCATCTCCCACAGCAGGCCCGTCAATCGGCTCGGGATGATAGGTTGCACAACCACATAGCAGGGTTAAAAAAACCGCAAGGATCAGAGATAGGTTTTTTGCCTTGCCTGTCATAACACCTGATTATATAACAGGGACATTGCGGGAAGATTTCCTGAAGATTACACTTATGAAAGGTTTAAAAAAGAGATAGTGGTAATATGCTAAGCAGGCTTTATGGGTAGATATATTATAAATCCGGAACCCCTGTCAGGTTCACTGTAAACCTCAACATATCCCTTATGTGCATGGACTACTGCCTTCACAAGGCTCAGGCCCAGACCCAACCCCCTTGCAGAACGGCTCTGTTCTCCACGGTAGAGGCGGCCCCAGATCTTTGGAAGTTCCTCCCCGGAGATTCCGATTCCGGTATCCTCCACCCTGACAATCACATGGTCCCCCTTCCGGGAGGCCTCAACATCCACCCTGCCACCCGCAGGAGTGTATTTAACGGCGTTATCCAGCAGGTTTGCGATAACCTGCCGCATCCGGTTATGGTCGGCAGTAAGAAAAAGCTCCCCCGGTCTCTTTATATAAATGCTGATATCCCTGTCCTCTGCAACATAACGGTAAAGGTCAACCACATCCTCTATCAGCAAAGAGAGATTTATTTTCTCCAGCCTTAGCCTCATCACCCCTGTCTCTGCCTCTGATATATCCATGAGTGTGTTTAACATCGTAAGTATCTGATCCGATTCCTCCAGACAGTCAGACAGGGCCTCCCGGCAGACCTCCATCCCCTGTCCTGAGCGGAGGGCCATCTCCGCCGTACCCCGCAGTCTCGTCATGGGGGTACGCAGATCGTGGGCTACATTGTCCAGCGAACTCCGCATCCCGTTAATCAGTATCTCAATTCGCTGAAGCATCCCGTTAAACAGGATAGTCAGTTCCTCCAGTTCATCACCTGTATGGCGGACGGTGACACGTGCATCCAGCCTGCCTTTGTCTATGGACCTGACGGTCTTTATTATATTACGAATAGGCATAAGTGCCCTGAAGGCAAACAACACACCCCCGGTAAAACCGAGCAGTATCACCGGAATGATGATACCGGCAAAGGTCTCACGAAACCTCTCCAGGAATTCTTCTTTCTCACCCCTGCTCATGCCGACCTGAAGGATACGTCCATCAGTCAGTTTGGTTGAGGCAATATCCAGCACACCTCCTTTATCCCCCCTTGCAGGCAGGTGTATCCATTGTCCGTTGCCTGTAACAGCCCTGTTCTCAATCTGCCTTGTATCAAACCCCTCCCCCATCAGGGCGGGGATATTTACAAAAAGGGTATGCCCCCGGGACCCTGCCACCCTGACAAAAAAGAGGTTTCCGGAATGTTCCTCAAAACCGACTTCCCTTTTCAGTGCCTCTATCCCTCCCCTTTGGTACTGGGCTGAAAACTCCCTCAGTTTTGACTGAATCGTATATCGCTCTTCCTGCCTGAAAGAAGAAGAGATTAGAAAATAAACAATGACAAAAAGTATAAGAGAACTCACAATGAAGAGGGCTGAATACCAGAGCGTGAGTCGAAATCCGATGGTCTTCCGTATACGATTAAGAGGGCTTAAGGACATAACCAACTCCCCTGATGGTGTGAATCATCTTATCTTTAAAACCCCTGTCCACCTTGTTTCTCACCCTGCAGACCAGTACATCCACCACATTGGTCTGGGGATCAAAATCATAGTTCCAGACATGCTCCATGATCATGGTCCTCGTAATGACCCTGCCTGCACTGGACATCATGTATTCAAGCAGTGCAAACTCACGTGGCTGTAAATCAATCTTCCTGCCTGCACGAACAACCTCCCGCCTTAACAGATCCATTGACAGGTCTCCAACCTGAAGATGTGAGGGGTCGGTGGTCCCGCCGCTTGACCTTCGGATAAGTGCCTGCACACGCGCCAGCAGCTCTGCAAAGGAAAAAGGCTTTGTCAGGTAATCGTCACTGCCTGTCTGAAGCCCTTTAACTCGATCGTCCACTGAGCCCCTGGCACTAAGGATAATAATGGGAGTACTCCCCCCCTGGCCCCGAAGTTCTTTGATAAGGCTGAGACCGTCCCGCTGCGGCAGCATAACATCAATGATGGCTGCATCGTAAGACAGGGTAAGGGCAAGATGAAGTCCGTCCTCACCATTGGCGGCATGGTCAACGGCAAACCCGGCCTCCCTGAGCCCTTTTAAAACAAAAGATGCGATCTTTACGTCATCCTCTACAAGCAGTAGCCGCAAGGGTTTGCCCCCTTTCTTTCAAGTTTGTTGATAAAGTGAAAGCCGCTGATAATATTGAATGCCGGGTTTATCATGTCACTCATTAAGACCTGTTATCTCCGGGGTCCGGTATCAGGTAACATTAGCCCCTCCTGACGGAGACCTTTTTTCTGTATAACTCAAGCCCTGTTATGCAAATGCTTAGCCAGAACATCCCTCCGGCATAACCTGCAAGGACGTCGCTGAGGTAATGAACCTGGAGATATATCCTGCTGAGACCTATAACAAAAACCACAAATCCAGCTGCCGTCACCAGGAATACACGCAACTTCCATGACCTCATATCCCGGACTATAAAATATGTGATCATCCCATATAATATCACGGACATCATGGCATGACCACTCGGAAAGCTCCATCCCCCTATACTTATAAGTGAGGTCTCTGAAATCGGCCTTATCCTGTGAATCGCCTTTTTCAATACAATAACGAGGAAACCTCCGCCAATTATTGCCGTGATATAGGTTAGAAGATAATCAAATCTTCTTTTTAATAACAGATAAGTTCCCACGATAAAACTGCCGATCATTACTGCCGCGATTCCGCCAAGCTGCGTAAATAAAACCATGAAACGGCTTACCCCGGGGGATCTGAAATAAAGCACATGGGTAAGGACCCAGGTGTCAACCACCACAAAAGGGTCTCCCGTGAGTATATCCTCGGTTATCCCTCCGAATATCCATACAAAGACTGCACTTACTGCAAGCCCCACAGTAAGATGAAGACCCAGATAACTCTCCGGCGAGAGCCTCTCCCTGATGAATAACACGAGCTCGGGATGACGCTCCGTAAATCCCCTGATCCTCGGGTCCGAAATAAACCCTCTGTATTTATTCATGACCCATCCGCAAATCTCTGTCTGTCTTGCGGCCAGTATTTTATACAGATAGCCAAAACCTGCGCCTACCAACAGAATGAAAAGGACAAAAACCCCTGCCCGTCCCGACCACTTTTCAATTAACTGCCAGCTCTGACCAAAGAAATACCCCAGCAGTGTAAAGCTGACCGACCATAAAATACCGCCTGAGACATTGTAAGTGAGGAATCTCCTGTAAGGCATCCTTGCCATGCCGGCTACAAAGGGTGCCATTGCACGGAGAAACCCTACAAACCTGCCGAAAAAGATCGTCTTGCCGCCATGTTTTTCAAAGTACCTGTCTACCTTAAGGATGTGCTTTTCCTTGAGGAGGAACAGCCTCTTGTGCCTCTCAAAATAGCCCCTTCCAACTGCCTTGCCAAGGCTGTACCCTACACTGTCACCAAGCACGGCCCCGAGTGCAATTACCCACAGACAATTCCAAAGGTCAAAATAGCCCTGCGAGGCAAGCACCCCTGCCAGAACAACCACGCTCTCACCCGGCAGAATCAGTCCCATGAAGGCGGAGCTTTCAAGGAAGGCAGCAAGGAATATTATCAGATAGCCCCAGTGACCAAGCAGACTGATTGTATTTAGTAGTTTTTCAAGCATACGGCATTTTCGTTATGAGCATACTTTCCTGGTTGCTTAATCCGCTCTGCTTCCGATATAAAGCCTTTGTCTCTGCGTGTCAAGGCTCGGGAAGCGGAATAGAGACCTGATGCAGCGTGTCAGGCTTACCATATCTTATTGATAGTCAGACCGTAAAACCCGTTACCCGCAACCGGAGTTACAGTTACGGTTTTATACGGTGTTGTAAAATAGTAACTGCTGAGAATTCCTATAACTGCACCGGCAACAACATCTTCCACATAATGCTTCCGTGCATAAACTCTACTATAACCTACAAAGGTTGCCCCGGCGTAGGCTGGTATTGCATATTTCCAGCCATAACGTTTCTGAATAAATGCAGCGCTTTGAAATGTTGCCGATGTATGCAGGGAAGGGAAAGAGTCATTACCGCTCTGATCCGGACGCTCCTTGTTTACTGAGAATTTCAAGGCAAGAGTAACCCCCAGGTTAGTTAGAAACGACTTGTAGAATTGAGTCTTCCCGCCTTTGTCATCCAGGAAAAACGCTGTTCCATACGCTGCTGCAGGAATGAGTAGCAGCAATACATCGCCTGCCTTCCCGGTATTATTTCCTTCGGCCCTTGACACATTGGCTGCAGTCAGCAAAGAAGATATCAACAGGAATATCCATAATATATCCTGTAATCTTTTTCTATTCATTTTTTCTATTCATTTACATTTGATTACCGCAACTTGCAGCGTTCCCTTTAATTTTTCTTCCTGATACCCCATCAGCTTGCTGCAAGGTAATTGAAAAGAGTATCCATTTTAACATTTTTAAAAAGTTGTTTTTGCTATAATACCCGACAAGGAGTTGCTTTGGATCTCTTAAAAGTAGTTTTCCCTATATCCGGAATTGAAACCTATATCTTTATACCACCTCTTGTCTCATTTCTGATATCCTTTTTTACTTCCATGGCCGGCATCTCCGGTGCCTTTCTGATATTGCCCCTTCAGATGAGTATGTTCGGGTTCACCACACCATCCGTCAGTTCAACCAATTTTCTTTATAATGTCGTGGGCACTCCGGGAGGTGTATTCAGATACATAAGGGAAGGGAGAATGTCCTGGCCCCTGGCCGGCTGCATTATAGCAGGCACATTACCCGGCGTGCTGGCCGGATATTATGTAAGGGTAAAATATCTCCCCGACCCGCAAACTTTCAAGTTTTTTGTAGGGGCTGTCCTCTTATACGTCGGGCTACGGCTCTTCAGGGATGTTAAACAGAAAAGGTCAAACGGGGAAGGGATGGTTCAACGCCTGCAGGAGCTAAATCTACCTGAAAATACCTTCAGAATCTCTAACGTATCATACAGCCTGAGCAGGATAGAGTATGACTTTATGGGTAAAAAAGTCTCCTTCAGCGTACCTGCCATGTTTGCCCTGTCACTGGTGGTCGGGGTTATTGGCGGCATATACGGGATTGGCGGAGGTGCCATAATTGCACCCTTCTGCATAACCTTCTTCAGGCTTCCTGTTTATACGGTGGCAGGCGCAACATTGATGGGAACATTTGTCACATCAATCTCAGGGGTGGCAATCTACAGTTTAATTCCGTTAAACCATGGTCTGACGGCCCCTCCTGACTGGCCTCTGGGCCTGTTGTTTGGACTCGGGGGATTCTTTGGCATGTATTTAGGTGCAAAGACTCAGAAGTATATACCCGGAAAGGTCATAAAAGTGATACTTGCGTTGATCATTGTCTCTGTCTCTGTAAAATATGTATGGCAGTTCATATTAGGGTAATGTCCCCACATTACTGACGGACAACTTTATATCCCAGGAGTTGATCAAGCGTCCATCTGAACTTGTTTCAGTATTGTTTTAGGTTTGGCAAGGCGAATAGGCTGTGTATTCCATGCCGCTTCTCAGAGATTTTGAAATAGATTCAGAATGACACCTGTCGCTAAAGGACTTGTCATATGAATTTATGGTTTCCAGCGATTCACGGTGAAAATCAGTGCAGGATTGCTTCGTCGCTGACAATCCTCGTAATGACATTACGAAACCTCTTCTGTCATTGCCGGTAAAGTGAAGTAATCTCAAAGAGTTACAAGTTTGCCGTGAATTGCTGACGGTGCAGGATTTAAAGATGATATTTTAGTAAAAAAATGTTATAATTATAATGAAGAGATTACAGTAGCTAAAAATATTTAACATATGCAGTTCATAATAGGAGGTCATAAAATGAAACCGGAATCAAGAAAAGTTTTCTTAGAAACAAGAGCACGTATTATTGAACGTGCCAGGAAAGAAAGTAAACACAACTCAAAAAGCTTAAAAGATTTGCTGTTTGGTTGTAAGGTAGGTAATATGAAATATTATAATATTAGAAAAAGCGAAGATAACCAGGTTATGAACGGAGAGCCGTGGAAAGTGGATTGAGACGGGATATGGTTTTGTCAGAAACTTTGCCATAGAGTTATAGCCCCTTTTCTGTTAAAGATGCGTTTGTCTTTCCAGCAATAGTTCCCGCAGTTGTTTATATCCCAGAGCTACATCCTCAGCACTGAGGCTGTCATCACTCGTGATAAGACCCCCTTTAATAAAAAGCTTGGGAAACTTTTATTATGAGTCAACGATACCTGTTTTAGAGCCTCTTCAGTAACATTTTATTTGAATCAATTCGCTGTCGTGTGCTTGACAACTGAGGTGCCATTGGATATAATGATGTGATTAAATGCGATCATAATAAATGATGGGCGTTTATTAATTGGCCAATGGTTGGCTGCACGCTGTCAACTAATTTTGTGCGTATGGTTATTTGATGGTGTAATCTCCTTATAATGCACATTTTTGAGGGAAGGATATCATGAATATTTATGTTGGAAATCTGCCTTACAATGTAACCGAAGATGAGTTGAAAGAGCTTTTTTCAGAGTTTGGAGAAGTAACTACTGTTAACATTATAACGGATAAGTTTTCAGGGCAGTCGAAAGGGTTCGGATTTGTAGAAATGACGAACGATTCAGAAGCAGAGGAAGCAATTAAAGCCCTGGACGGGAGTGAACTAAAGGGACGTAATATAAAGGTTAATCAGGCAAAACCCCGAGGAGAGCGTCCACAACGTCGACCAAACTATTAACACCTAAAAAACATGGCTCGGCAGGGACCCTCCAAAAAGCGTATACCTGCTATCCGCCCGTTATGTTTTCATGGAAGCAGGAAATGAGGTTTATGCTGAAGTTGTGTAAACCTTATGATAGCCTATTTTACTACCTGTAGTTTGTAAACTGCAGGTGTATCCCAAAGTCCTTTTCCTTAACCCTGGACATAATGGCCTGAAGGTCGTCTATCTTTTTCCCTTTAACCCGAACCTGTTCTTTCTGTATCTCCGAGGTCACCTTAAGCTTGGTGTTTTTTATAAACTTTACTATCTCCTTTGCCTTATCCTGAGGGATCCCCTGCTGAAGGGTTATTACCTGCTTGACTGTATCCCCTGCTGCCGGCTCCACTTTGCCATAGCTCAGTGCCTTGAGGGAAATCCCTCTCCTGACAAGCTTTGACTGCAGAATATCGATAACGCTTTTAATCTTCTGTCCATCATCAGAAATGACCGTAACAACGCCCTTATCCTTGTTAAGCTCTATATTGCTTTTACTCCCTTTAAAATCAAACCTCTGACCTATTTCTTTCATTGCCTGATTCACGGCGTTGTCCACTTCCTGTAAATCCACTACGCATACAATGTCAAAAGAATGTGCTTCTGCCATTTACCCCTCCTCCTTCTTTGTCATGGTTGCTCTATTTGCTGTGCCTTAACGGACAAGTAGTATGCAATCATTAAAATTAAGATAACAACGGCGCTTAACCCCATCTCATAGAGTTTTTCAACAGGTACATGCTCCATGGTGGAGGTCTGGGCCTCTATCAAAAGAATCCTCCTTACCGCAGCTATCATTCCGATGGAAAGGAAGGGGCCCACAGGAATTTCTGTTTCTTCAGGAACCTGATGACAGTCCAGAGTAGTTCAAGAATTATCAATGCCAAGAGCACGTCATTTACAAGGCGTATTATGGAGTCGCGAGATGGGTGAACAATATTGAGCAATGCGTAATAAAACATAAAGCCGCATGCAATAAGCAACAGTAATACAGCAAATATATGAAATAAAATATCTGCCTTTACAAATAATTTCCTGAATCTCTCCGTCAGGTCTGTTTCCCGTGTCATAAGCTATTAACAATTACCGGGAATACCGTCTGTATAAACCGCCGCCCCTGCATAATTCATTAAAGTATAATACCTGAATTTGAGTATTTTTTTATCCCCTCCTGATGCGTGCCGGTGCATTGCACGCAAACAGGAGGGAGTGGTTAGGGGTATGCCTGTTTTATTCCGGTTTGTATCTCATCCCGGGGTCAGGATCTATCCCCAGACTATCCATAACACGGTTAGTGTAGTTGAAATACCCAATGAGTTGTACTGCGTCAAGGATGTCTTCGTCAGCAAATCCGGTTGCACGTAAAACTTCAACATCCGTTCTGCTTATTTCTTTAGTGGTCAGCGTCAGTTTGGCTGCAAAGTCGAGCAGTTTTTTGGTGGCGGGATCAAGGTTGGCCTGGCGGTAATCCTCCTGAATTCTCGATACCTCGGCATCGTCTCTGATCTCTTCACGGAGATCGGACTCATGGCTCTCCATTCAGTAAAAGCAGCCATTGAGTTTTGAGACCACTGTAGCGATCAGTACCCGCTGCAGTTTACTTAGACCTCCCGGACTGTCCATCATGTGACGGTAAAGCTTTTTCCCGATTGCCATGGTCTCCGGGCGGAGGCTCTGGACTTTTACCAGATTAACTACGCGCCCTGCTTTTGCGCGAGTCTCTTCGTATATCTCTGCCAATAACCCATCTGCATCTTCTTCTGCTATCGTACGGATCCAACTCATTGCGTTTTCCTCCTTATATAGAGTCAATCTCTCCAACCAAAGGCCGGCGATTTCTGTTTAGAGATTTAAGGTTTTTGATACATAACAATATTCTTATATTATACTATAATAATACTTTACAGTAAATAAAGCTGTTGCCCCCCTACTGCCGTGTCAACTCTCAAGTGTCATTCCGGCTTGTCCGGAATCAAAGAGGGATATGACACTATCCTTCGGTAACATTTTCTAACGAGTCAACAGGGTCATTGCGAGTTAAGTGAAGCAATCTCAAAGCGTTATAAGTTCACCGTGAATCGCTGTTTACCACCGTAAAACTTTGACTTTAAGTGGCCCCCTGTGTTAATAATAGAAAGATTTAATAGTCGAGACTACTTATGGGAGGAGCATGCATTATTTCAGATATCTAAGAGGAGAGCTCTACGCTGAAGATGTTCCGGTTAAGGCCCTTATTGATGAGTATGGCACCCCCCTTTATGTTTACAGTCATAAAACCCTGACCCGGCATCTAAAGGCATACAATGACGCCTTTATGGAAATTCCACATATAATGTGCTTTGCAATGAAGGCCAATTCCAACAGTGCCATCCTCAGTATGATTGCAAACCATGGTGCCGGTGCTGATATTGTCTCCGGAGGTGAGCTCTACAGGGCCTTACGGGTGGGAATACCACCGGAGAAGATTGTCTATGCCGGGGTGGGCAAAACCGGTGATGAGATTAGATATGCCCTCAGCAAGAGGATATTGATGTTTAATGTTGAATCCGAACAGGAGCTTGAAAGGATTAACGGTATAGCCGGGCGGATGAATGTCACTGCACCGGTAGCACTGAGAATAAATCCTGATATTGACCCTGAAACGCATCCCTATATATCAACAGGGCTTAGAAAGCACAAGTTTGGTATCCCGATAGAAAATGCCCTGGAGTACTACAGACTGGCAAAGGGGCTTGAAAATATTGAGCTGATAGGGGTTCATAAACATATCGGTTCCCAGATAACAAAGGTAACTCCCTTTGTCGATGCCCTCCGGAGGATACTGGTCCTCATTGAGAGCCTGAAGGCAGAGGGAATCAATTTGAAATATCTGGACATAGGCGGCGGACTTGGCATACAATATAAAGACGAATCTCCACCTCACCCAAAGGAGCTTGCCCAAGAACTCCTGCCGCTTCTTAGGGGACAGGGGATAACAATAGTTGTGGAGCCGGGACGTTCAATCGCAGGGAATGCCGGCATCCTTCTCACCAGGGTGCTTTACCTGAAGAGGGGTGAGGATAGGGAGTTTGTGATAGTGGATGCAGGGATGAACGACCTGATGAGACCCACTCTGTATGATGCATATCACCATATCGTTCCTGTTAAAAAGAACAGGCGTAAAATGATTACTGCAGATATTGTCGGGCCTGTATGCGAATCAGGAGATTTTCTTGCAAGGGAAAGGGAAATCAATATGGTACATCACGGCGACTGTCTTGCTGTTATGAGTGCCGGGGCCTATGGGTTTTCGATGAGCTCCAATTACAACAGCCGTCCAAGACCGGCCGAGGTGCTTGTAAATGAAAGCGAACATTATATTATAAGAAAGAGGGAGACTTACAGAGACCTTGTCCGTGGTGAGATGATACCTGATTTTCCGGACAAGGGAGGAGTTAAAGTTTAAAAGTGTGGACATAGTTATTTAAAAATCCCTCCTAACCTCCCTTTGCCAAAGGGAGGGATTATCCCCCTCTTTGACAAAGAGGGGCAAGGGGAGATTTTTAGATTGATGTCGGTTCAATTATGAGAACCTTTATAACTTCTTGATATTATGAAGATCGAATTCACAAAAATGCATGGCCTTGGAAATGACTTTATTGTCGTTAACGCTATGAAAGAGTCATCTCCGGCCAATCTCGGCACTGATGAACTTTCCAGGCTGTCAGTCCATTTATGCAACAGAAGGTTTGCCATCGGGGCCGACCAGCTTCTCCTGCTCTGTCCATCTCAGAGGGCCGATTTCAGGATGAGAATATTCAATGTCGACGGCTCGGAAGTTGAGATGTGCGGCAACGGTATCCGCTGTCTGGCCAGATACATCCGGGACAGGGGGTTAAGTGAAAAAAAGGTACTTGCGATAGAGACACCGGCTGGTATTATCAGGTCGGAGATATGCGATGGATTGGTCAGGGTCGATATGGGAATGCCGGAGTTTTCGCCGGAAAAGATACCGATAGATATCCAGAAAACAAACAGTACTGTCCTGCCGGAAACAGCCGTTTTTATAAAATATCCCCTTGAGGTTGAGGGACAGGTTCTTGATATCACCTGCCTCTCCATGGGAAATCCCCATTGCGTTATAGTCGTTGATGATGTAGGAACTTTTCCTGTAAGCTACTACGGCCCAATGATTGAAAACCATCAGATATTTCCCCGCAGGACAAACGTGGAGTTTGTAGAGATACTAAATGATAAAGAGATAAAGATGAGGGTTTGGGAAAGGGGTGCCGGTGAGACAATGGCCTGTGGAACCGGGGCCTCTGCTGCTGCTGTTGCAACATCATTAATCGGGATTACAGGAAAAGACGTGACGGTTCACCTCCCGGGTGGAGACCTTTTTATTGAATGGGCTGAGGATGGACATATTTATATGGCAGGTCCTGCCGTCACTGTATTTGATGGATCTATCAACATTGAAGTTTATGGGTGAGAAAAATGATAACAGAAAAGAGAAACGTTTCCAGACAAGCAACCAGCCTTAATATCAAGTTTGCTGTAACGGAGGTGGGGGGAAGAGATGCCTCAAGGGTTGAGGCAAAGGGCTCAATTGTGGACATTTCAGATCAGGGCTTTTGTATGATAACCACGTATCCCTTACAGAAAGGGCATGCTATAACAATAAGGGGCAGGGGAAACGAAAAGATGCCGGGCTATGGGCTTGTCAAGTGGATAGAAAAGGCAGGCTCTAATTACAGGGCCGGTCTTTGCCACAGGTTTCCGGTAAATATGTAAACTCTTTTCAGATCGCAGGATTTCCCTTCCCGGATAGAGGTCAGGGGCGGGGATAAAGTTCTTAAGGAGGAAGTTATGCTTAAAGGTTCAATAGTAGCACTGGTTACCCCTTTCAGTGATGGGGCGGTGAATGAAAAGGCCCTGTCAGAGCTGATTGAGTGGCATATATCAGAGGGAACAAACGGCATAGTGCCCTGTGGCACTACAGGAGAGTCGGCAACCCTGACCTATGAGGAACATTACAGGGTGATAAAGAGTACCATAGAAATTGTAAACAAAAGGGTTCCGGTCATAGCCGGTACCGGTGCCAATTCCACTGATGAGACGATTACAATGACGCAGGAGGCCGGGAAGCTCGGGGCTGATGCTGCCCTGCTTGTCGCACCCTACTATAACAAACCTACCCAGGAGGGGCTCTACAGACATTACAGGGCAGTGGCAGAGGCTGTTGACCTTCCGCTTATACTTTATAATGTACCCGGACGCACTGCTGTTAACATACTTCCTCAAACGGTTGCAAGACTTGCCGGGATTGAAAATATTGCTGCCATAAAAGAAGCCTCCGGAGATATGAAGCAGGTGAGTGAGGTTATGAGGCTGTGTGGTGACAGTATTACCGTTTTTTCAGGAGACGACTTCACCACGTTTCCACTTCTTGCCCTCGGCGGCAGGGGCGTGATTTCCGTCACTGCCAACGTGATGCCCGGGATGGTTTCTCAGATGTGTGCAAGTTATGAAAAAGGGCTTTATGACGATGCACGGCAGCTCCATTTCAAGCTCGAACCACTCAATGCTGCGATGTTCCTGGAGACCAACCCCATACCTGTAAAAACAGCCCTCTCAATGATGGGCAGGATAGGCGGGGAACTCCGTCTCCCATTGTGCGAAATGTCGGAGGCTAACAAAAATAGTTTGCGGGAGACTTTACTCTCATATGGCCTTGTTTAAAACAGGCCACACTCTTTAAGAAAAAGGGTGTGGCCTGAAAGCATTGATATCAGGCCGTAAAGCAGCCGAAGGAATCCCCTTCCTTGAAAATCTTAATACCTATCTGGTAGTATTTTAAATGGTAACCCCTGCAGGACTTCTCTCCCGTGTAGTTGCAAAGGTTATAGACCTTATACTGGCAACTATAGCTGTTGAGATATTACAGAAGACCGGTCTTTTTGCAGGACTTGTATATATTCTGATATCCGATGGTTTCTTTAACGGCAGAAGTCCCGGTAAAATGCTCCTTGGGTTAAGTGTGGTCAGGCTGGACGGAGGACCTTGTACTGTAAAGGAATCCATACTAAGAAACATGACTATCGCCTTCGGGTTTTTGCTATGGAGAATACCTTTGATAGGTTGCCTTCTCTTTCTCTGCGTGCTGGCCATTGAGTTTATCGTGCTTTTCGGAAGTGGTTCAAACAGACGTCTTGGTGACGAGATTGCAAAAACCAATGTTATAGAAGTAGCAGGCAACCGGGAGCAGGCAGCAGGCAGTAAAGAATAGCTGCTTGCTGCAAGGTGCTCACTAACTTACTAAATGAGGTTCGGGAAATCTAATAACAACAAGAGTTGCGAGACCCTGAAATTAATTCAGGGTGACAATTAGAGCTTCCGCAACAGGAGGATAGATGTTTATACAGAGAATACTAGGATTGTTTTCAAATGACCTTGCCATAGACCTTGGAACAGCCAACACCCTGGTCTATGTAAAGAAGAGCGGGATCGTCTGCAACGAACCATCGGTAGTTGTAATAAGGAAAGACAATAAAAAGACGATTGCCGTTGGAATTGAGGGAAAGAGAATGCTTGGCAAGACCCCGGCAAACATAACTACGATAAGGCCGATGAAAGATGGCGTGATTGCGGACTTCGATGCTACAGGGGAAATGCTCAAATATTTTATCACAAAGGTTCATAACAGAAAGAGCTTTGTCTCACCAAGGGTTATCATCGGGGTACCTTCGGGGATAACGCAGGTTGAACAGAGGGCTGTTAAAGACGCATCCCAGGCCTCCGGAGCAAGGGAGGTCTATCTCATATCAGAACCCATGGCTGCCGCCATTGGTGTTGGTCTGCCCGTAGGTGAGCCCACAGGCAACATGATTGTCGACCTCGGAGGCGGAACCACTGATGTTGCCGTAATCTCTCTTAACGGCATTGTTTACAGCAAGGTGGTAAGGGTTGGTGGAGACAGGATGGATGAAACAATCCTGGCTTATATAAAAAGAAGATACAACCTTATGATTGGAGAAAGATCTTCCGAGCAGATCAAGATAGAGATAGGCTCTGCCTATCCGACTGATAATACCTCCAGGGAGCTTGATATAAAAGGAAGGGACATGGTATCGGGGATTCCCAAAACCATCACTATAAATGAAGAGGAGATCAGGGAGGCCCTTCAGGAACCTGTCACAATAATACTCGATACAATCAAGGTAGCGCTTGAAAACACCCCTCCGGAGCTTGCAGCTGATATTGTAGATACAGGCATAGTACTGGCCGGAGGCGGGGCACTCCTGCGCGGTCTTGATCTGCTGATCAAGGAAGAGACCAGGCTTCCTGTAATAGTAGCCGATGACCCCCTCACGGCAGTTGTCAGAGGAGTGGGAAAGATGCTTGATGAAATCGACCTGTTGCAACGTGTAGCCCTGAATTGATGATGAGATGAGGAACAGACGGGTTGTCTTGCTTTTTCTGGTTGTCGTCGTCTCTGCCTCCCTTATGACCTTTCAGAGTACCAGGGGACCATTTAAACCCTTAACTGTCCTGCAGACCCCTCTATACCGGTTGGAAAGGGGGTTCGCTGCTGTCATGAAGATCATCAAATCACCTTTTCTCTACTATTTCAGACTGGAAAACGAAAACCGGATGCTTAAAAGCAAAATAGGTCAGCTTAAGATGAAAGGACAGGAATACACAGAGCTCAAATTCGAAAACCGGCGACTAAGCACCATACTCGGCATAAAAGAGACAACCCCGCATTTTATTGCAGCTGCAAGGGTCATCTCATCAGGGATAAGACAGTGGCCGGAGCTGATTATAATTGATAAGGGGACATCAAGCGGCATTAAAAAGGATATGGCCGTAAGGACACCCGAAGGACTCGTTGGAAAAACCTCAGAGGTTATGCAGGAGTTTTCAAAGGTACTGCTTGTCACAGACGTAAGTTTTTCCGTATCTGTACGGCTTCAGGACACAAGGATTGAAGGGATACTGTCAGGCAGTGGGAATGGATCATGTATCTTAAAATATATCCCAAGGGATGAATATATAAAACCCGGAGCATTACTAATAACCTCAGGGCTTGACGGGGTTTTCCCAAAAGGTATTCCTGTGGGTTATATCACAGGGGTGGCCAAAGGAAGTGAGCTCTTCCTTGACGTTAAGGTTAAACCGATAATAAAGGCATCCATGATTGAAGAGGTCATGGTCTTTAAAAAATAGGATTTCAATTATGAACAAAACTGCAAAAAAACTCGCTTTCTGGGCAATAATCGTAGCAGGAGTCTTTCTCATACAATCTGTAATATCCATAGAGTTAATAAAACTGAATCTGACCCTGCTGCTTGTCTATTATTTCGGCCTCAAAAAGGGTGAGCTACAGGGCGTAGCAGTCGGGATATCTGTAGGGTTCCTCGAAGATACCCTTTCAGGACAGTTAATCGGTCCGGGTATGCTGGGAAAAGGACTGGCAGGTATCCTCCCTGCATATCTCTCGGATGGCTTTTTTATATGGACTCCCCTGCTGGGAATGCTTGCGGTCTTTGCCCTGACCATTGTTGACGAAACAGTGGTATATACATCACTTTCCATCTTTTCACAAAGGCCGGCACCTCTACAGGACTTTATAGCCCTGACTTTTGTCAAGGCATTGATAAACGCACCCTTCGGGTGGCTGATAAGACCGGAAGATGATAGATAAAAAGAAGACCATAACGGTTCTGGTTTACATATCCATGACCGTTTTTGTAGTTTTTTTATTAAGACTGTGGCAGTTGCAGATTCTGAAAGGCAATTATTACAGGAAACAGTCTGAAAAGAACAGGGTCAGGGTCTTCAAGATTCCTGCCCCAAGGGGTATAATTTTTGACAGACACGGAATACCTCTTGTGAAAAACGCCCCTTATTTCATCGCTTCACTGATCCCCAACCTCTCGAAAGAGGGACTCGACCTGAGAGGCTTGTCAAAACTCCTTGACATACCCGTTGAAGAGCTGTCTGAAAAGATAGCGAAACACAAAAAACATGTCCTTGAGCCAATAAGGCTGAAAGAGGGTTTGAACTTTGCGCAGGTCGCCAGGATAGAAGCAAGACGGTCTGATTTCCCCGGACTTGTAGTAGAGACGGAGATAACGAGGGAATACCCCTATGGCAGCACTGCTGCACACCTGATCGGCTATCTGAGTCTGCCTACGGAGGCCCAGTTGCGCAAGGGGTTCTTTGCCGGCACCCCAAAGGGTACCTTTGTTGGACAATGGGGCGTGGAAGCACTCTATGACAAGAGGTTGAGAGGCATTCCCGGGAAGAGGTTTATCGAGGTCGACGCCCTCGGAAGACAGTTACGTACACTGAAGATAGTGCCACCCCGGAAGGGGGAAGATCTGACGTTAAGTGTCGATCTCCGGACACAGGAGGCGGCAGAGAAGGCATTTAAGGGAAGGGCCGGCGCACTCCTGGCACTGGACCCTGCAGATGGTGAAGTACTTGCACTCGTAAGCCTTCCATCTTTTGACCCCAATCTCTTCGTTCGGGGGATGTCTCAAAAGCAATGGAACAGGATTCGGAAACGTCCCGGACATCCTTTTCTGAACAGGGTATTTCAGAGCCAATACCCTCCGGGCTCCATATTCAAGATCGTTACTGCCATTGCAGGTTTAGAGGAAGGGGTTATAACCCGGAACTTTTCAGTGGATTGTAAAGGTGCGATTCATGTAGGTAGATGGAAATTCAGCTGCTGGAAAGGGCAGGGACATGGCAGAACAGCGCTCAGAAAGGCCATCGTTGAATCCTGCGATGTCTATTTTTACGAGGTCGGCAGGCTCCTTGGGATAGACAGGATTGCGAAGTATGCAAATGCACTCGGACTCGGTATTGCCCCAGGGGTCAACCTGAGCGCTGAAAAGAAAGGACTCATCCCTACTACATCCTGGAAATTAAGGAAAAAGGGGATTCCATGGTACCTTGGGGAAACCTTTAATGCAGCAATAGGACAGGGATATGTCTCGATCACCCCTGCCCAGGCAGCCCTGATGATATCTGCCATAGCAAACGGGGGCACTGTTTACAGGCCTGAACTGCTCAAGGACCAGCCGGGCCCGGAGCCGATAGCAAAACTCAGCCTGAGCCCGAAGACACTCAGGATAATCAGGGACGCCCTGGTAGGGGTGGTTGAGGACAGAAAAGGCACGGGCTGGAGGGCAAGGTCGAAAATAGTCAGAATTGCAGGCAAGACAGGAACCGCCCAGGTCATCAAGATCCTTGGAGCAGTGAGGAAAAAACTCGCAAACAAGTACAGGGACCATGCATGGTTTGTTGCATACGCACCGGCTGATAATCCTTCAATAGCCCTCTCTGTCTTTGTTGAGCACGGCGGGCATGGCGGAAAAACCGCAGGCCCTATTGTAAAGGCAACTATTGAAGCATATATGAAATCATCAGGATATCATGTTGAGACACCGGCTAAGAATTAATTACCAGAGCATCCGGAACTTTGACTGGTTCATGTTTTCCATTCCCATGGTCCTGACACTCCTTGGGATAATGACGATATACAGTGCCACAAGGTCTGTTCTGGATACCCAGCCATCGTTTTATGTAAGGCAGTCGATATGGCTGGTCCTCAGCATCATAGCCCTTTTTGTCTCTGCAAGTTTTGATTACAGAAAACTTATCGGCTTTGCCTATCACCTGTACGGAATCGGCTTAATCCTCTTGTTCCTGACTATACTGCTTGGACATACAGGCTTGGGGGCCCAGAGATGGCTCAGTATAGGATCGGTCAGTTTTCAACCCTCGGAGATGTTCAGGATAGCTATTATAATCGTTGTAGCTAAATATCTAAGCTTAAAACGTTCACCCCTTTCAGCCTCTCCCCTGATAACCCTCCTGTTCCTGTTTCTATTGCTACCTTTCTGCCTTCTTTACAAGCAACCCGATCTTGGCACAGCAATAACATTAGTCGGAATAGTTGTGTTAATGGTGCTGGTAAAGGGAGTGCAGAGACGTATTCTTGTCAGTGTGTTGCTGATAATTATAATCTCGATTCCTTTTGCCGGAAACCTCCTGTGGGAAGGGCTGAAAGAATACCAGCGCAACCGACTGGTTGCATTTATTGACCCACAGGTCGATCCAAAGGGCATAGGATACCAGATTGAGCAGTCCAAAATCACAATAGGTTCCGGGAAGATTTTCGGCAAGGGATATCTCAAGGGCACGCAGGGACCATTCCGGTTCCTGCCCGAAAAGCATACGGATTTTATATTCTCGGTTTTTTCGGAGGAGTGGGGGGCCGTTGGCTCTGTTGTTGTGATCAGCCTTTATCTTTTATTAATTATACGGGGATATGAAACCGCTTTTTATGCAAAGGATGAATTCGGTACACTCCTGTCCATCGGAATCAGCACCATGTTTCTTTTATATGTCTTTATCAATATCGGTATGACCATGGGACTGATGCCCGTAGTAGGCATTCCATTGCCGTTCTTCAGCTATGGCGGCACGGCATTGCTTGCCAATTTCATATGTGTGGGCCTCCTGATAAATGTGCGGATGAGACGGTTTATCCTCTTTTATTAAGGCTGATTTTTTTGTTATAATGACCATTACCTTTAAACGCATGACAACGGCGGTGTAGCTCAGTTGGTAAGAGCATGCGGCTCATATCCGCAGGGTCGGGGGTTCAAATCCCTCCACCGCCACCAACTCTTCCCGCAGTTTGCGCAATTACTTATTGTCCCTTTCATCTCATACCTCACACCTGAGGACGTGTTTGTACGACATAATAACGGCCCAGGGAGCATGCACCCTCAATATCCTGCGGAGAGCCGATGGCCTTTTCAACCATGACACCGACGTTGGTGATGCCGGTCAGGAGTTCATTTCTGAAATTCTCATCCCACACCAACGGCTCCTTTGTATAATCCAGTGAAACCTCATGGGGGAGTTCCAGCATTACGCTGTCATAAAGACCGGCTCCGGCATATCCGCTCAGGTCCTCTCCGTTGGAGTCTGAACGGAAGATGAGGCCTCCGCCAAAGAGACCAATGCTTTTGCTCGGATAAGACATGAGCTGTGGTTCAGACCCTGTTTTTCTGCAGGTAAAACCAAGGGCCCTGCCCGGGTAGTTGCCGACCAGGGTCTCCCCAAGGCCCAACACCACCTCGGCATAGAGTTCATACCCGTCACCTGTAAAAGGATTGGCCGTGTGGATTACAAAGGAATATTCCGCCTCCACGACCTGCTGGATGAGCACTGCCATGAAAAGATCCTCATCAGGGATACCCATTGCCTTACGGCTCAGATATGCCCTTTCATTCCACCTGGATGCCCAGACACGCTTGATGCACATCCAGGCATCATCCCAGGCCTCCGGCCACCCAAGCCCTGCATTCTCCATAACCCCGCGAAGGGCTACCGGCAACTCCTCCGGGGCTTCAAGCCCCAGCAGGGTCTTTCGGATCTCTGCGAGTATCTCTTCGGGGTTACCGTCAAGCCGGGATACGAGTTCCCGGTAACGTTGTGCAATCCCGCTGTTACGATCCAGGGCAAGCACTTTTTCGAATATACCAAACGGCAGTGCAACCGAAGCGGGCAGATGAATCCAGTCGGGCAATTTACCCTGCAGGCGGGTCAGGTTAAGGGACTTGCCGCCCACCAGCCCTTCTCTGAAATCCCTTGAATCTATAGCGTATGCTGTAAACTCAGGCCGGGCTATTTTTATAAATCCTATTTTTACCCGCGGTGGAGCAGTAACCATTTCACCGGAAACTTCTTCAAATACCACATCTCCGGATGCATCCACCGCAAAGTTAAGGAAACGTCCCCTGAGTGATTTAAGGCGTTCAAGGTGTTTTCTGTCGTAACAGATGGCAAAGAGCAGGTGGGCGTTTCGGGCACGGACCGCCACATGTGACACAAGATCAACTGCATCCGGAGTAATAACAGCGGTTACACCTTCAGGAGGCTCTTCATCTCCACCTACCTTGTCTGCAATGATAACCGTGGGTTTGTCAAAACTCTTGCCCTGTACGGCCCTTAATGCCTCGACTGTTTCCACCCGTCCAATCCCCTGGCCCTGGCTGATAACCTGCCAGTTGCCGAGCTTTGCCTTTTTACGCAGTAAGGGGTCCAGATAACGCAAAAGCATGGACAGAACAAATGCAGGTCTGCCGCGCACAATCTCCTCAGAGAAGAGTGTAATAGCCCATGAATCGGCTTCAAATGCCTTGCCGAGTAATTCCGCCCTGGGTTGCAGCAACCGGTAGTAATGGTCGATAAAAACACCTGTTGCACGCCCTACCCTGTCAAGTACGGCCTTGGCGTGAAGGGCCCAGTCACGAGTGTAGCTGTATACCCCTTTAAGGCGCTCCCACTCCCGGAAACACTCTGAAAAATCGTCATTATCATAAGAAAAGCGTATGTTCTCAAGCACCGGGCCTACCAGTTCAACAAATTGATTCACATCCATGCGGGAGTGGATATTGCGCTCTACCGTAACACGCATAAATCCCCCCAGCGCAATGTCAAGGTAGAGAATATCACGCACCCTGACGTTATCCTTTTCCGTGCTCAGGAGTCTGTTGAGAATGCGGCGCACCCGGGTGATCCTGTCAACAAGGTCCACTAACTCTGTCTTGCTGTTATCCTTGTGCTTCCATATAAATTCCAGCATCTCACTTGCCTCGGCATCCAGTAGATACCCGGTGGCATTGATAGCGCTTTCGAGGTCAGTGCCGGAATGAACCGATTTTAAGAGTTTTAAATACTCCTCAAAATCGTGTATCAAGGCCTCCTTCAGATCGGGAATAAAATCCGGTTGGCTTTTTATAGGCCGTTCAAAACCTTCCAGCCTCTCTTTTGTAACACCTCCGGCCTCAAGTGTTTTGTAAAAGAGTTCGAGATCGCCGTCACTTTTCAGGAAGTTCAGATACGCCTCACAGATGACGATATCATCGGGGGTGGCGTTGTTATGAAGTTTCTGGTGCCACTCCTCCAGGAAACGGCCTGCAACCTCCTTGATGTGGTGTCTGTGCATGATGTGGAGTATCTCGTCACGGATACGCTGGCCCTCACCACCCCTGCCCAGTGTGGTCATCATCAACCGGATCAACTCACGGCTTGCCGGCTCGCCTATATAAACATCTGCAAGCTTCAGGGTCAGGCGGTCCTGGGAGTGGGTCAATTCCCTCGGTTTTGTATTATAGTTCCGCTGCCAGACCAACTGCCTTATGGCGGAAAAACGCAACCATACAAAAAGCAGTGCCAGGCCTTCAACGTCATTTCTGACGTTTTCTATCAGGTCGTAGCAGAGGTTAAACCTGTGCATCAGTGTCCATGAATGGTTGCCTGTTTCCGCCCGGATGATCTCCTCCGCAAGTTGAGACAGGGGAATCTCCTTTTGACCGGCCACAGGGATATAGAAATTCCGACCCCGGTTTTTAATCCAGCTGCCTGTGCCGGAATGCCTAAGCACAAAGGGAATCCCCACGGGGGCATCCTCTTCCCCGAATGCCAGTATCAAACGGTTCAGACCTTCATGCAGGACAAAAGGTGTTTCAGCAGCGCCGCCGTCAAAGACCTCTGTTCCGGCTGAATGCATTGAAGCGGGGGGAAGGAGCCATTCATTACGCCTGTGCCTTGCCACACCCCAATGCAGGAGCAGGGGGCCTGCCATGTCGGTAAGGAAAATGAGTTGGTACCGACCGTCTTCCCTGCTGAGTGCAACTGCCAGCCGACTGTCCGGGTCAAGTCCATACACGTCTTTAAATAATACTTCCCTCTCTTTCAGCTCCTCTTCCAGTACCTGCTCCGGAGAAGGACCTTTACGTGCCGGCAGTTTGATCTTGATCCGGTAGTTCTTTCCCCGGTTATTGTCCCAGTACCCTTCCTTGGGAAAGAAGAGGGCAAAGTTCAGGATAGAGAAATTCAGGGCCTGATCCAGCCTGATGATGATCCGGCCTTCATTGTTGTGACGAATGAAAGGTGTTTGAAGCGCCCCCTCCCCAAAGGCCCTGCTGCCTTCGGGCCAGAGCGGTTGTGGGGGAATCTGCCATGGGGTACGTTCATCAAGCGCAAGTCCCCAGTGCAGGATACACTTTTTCCTGTTTTTCATTCGCAGTGATATCTCAACCCCACCAGCTATCTCCCGTCTCTCTACCAGGAGGTTGACACCACTTCTTGTCTTTATCTCTTCAACCATATAATATTATTATACCTCTTTTATCACGGATTCGTATCTTTCATATCGAGGATTTTGATGATGTTTGTAGGGGCGGGGTCTCCCCGCCCTCTCTGTCCCGGGGTTCAATTTCCTGTTGACGATTTTAATGCCGTAATAATACAGTATAAGCAGAAAGGAGAGATGAAACAAATATGAAACGGTATATCTGTATACATGGACATTTCTATCAGCCACCCAGGGGAAATCCCTGGCTTGAGAGGATCGAGGCTCAGGAGTCTGCATATCCGTACCATGACTGGAATGAGCGGGTCAACGCTGAGTGCTATGCACCCATCGCTGTTTCGAGAATAGTGGATGGGAACGGCAGGATTATCCGGATAGTGAACAATTACGAAAAGATAAATTTTGATTTCGGTCCGACACTGCTTAGCTGGATAGAATGGCATTCACCACATATTTACAGGAAAATCATCGAGGCCGACAGGCTGAGCATGGAGAACCGTTCAGGCCATGGCAATGCAATGGCCCAGGCATATAATCACATGATAATGCCCCTGGCAAACAGACAGGACAAGGTCACACAGATCGTCTGGGGCATACAGGATTTCAGGAAAAGGTTTGGCCGTCAGCCCGAGGGTATGTGGCTTCCGGAGGCTGCAGTGGATACGGAGACCCTTGAGATAATGAACGAACACGGTATCAGGTTCACGGTCCTTTCCCCGGGGCAGGCAAGGAGTGTCAGGCCGGTGGGAAGGGAAGAATGGACTGATGTGTCGGGTGGCTCAATAGATACCACCATCCCCTATCTCTTCAGGTTACCTTCAGGTGCTGAAATGTATATCATCTTCTATGACGGGGGAATCGCTCATGATGTCTCCTTTGGTGACCTGCTCAACAGTGGCGAGTCCTTTGCCAACAGGCTCTTTGAGGCATTAAAGAGCAGTGGGGACCATTCACCGATAGTTAATATTGCAACTGATGGCGAGACTTACGGCCATCATCACAAGTTTGGTGAAATGGCCCTTGCCTATGCAGTTGACAATATTGAGAGTGACCCCAATGTCAGACTGTGCAATTACGCTGAATATCTCTCCTTTAACAACCCCGCTCACGAGGTGCAGATCATTGAAAATACCTCCTGGAGTTGTGCCCACGGTATTGAGAGGTGGCGCTCTGATTGTGGTTGTTCCACAGGGGGTCATCCTGAATGGAGTCAGGGATGGAGGGCCCCTCTGCGTGAAAGTCTGGACCGGCTGAGGGAAAGACTTGCAGGGATTTATGAAGAACACGCTCCTCGTCTTCTGAAAGACCCCTGGGGGGCAAGAAACAACTACATAGATGTGATACTGGAGCGTTCAGAGACCAGCAGGGATATCTTTCTCAGGAATCACGCCGTGAAGTTATTGAACAGCGTAGAGAGGGTTACCGCTTTAAAACTCCTTGAAATGCAGAGAAATGCAATGTTGATGTACACAAGCTGCGGCTGGTTTTTCGAAGACCTGTCAGGCATTGAGACGGTCCAGATACTTCGTTATGCCGCCCGGGCAATAGAGCTTGCAGGTGAGGTTTCGGGACAATGGTTTGAAGATGAGTTTCTTGAAAAGCTGGCAGAGGCAAGGAGCAATATTGAAGAGTTGGGCAATGGAGCGGATATATACAGAAGATCCGTGAAGACTTCAAGGGCGGACCTGAAGAGGGCTACAGTACATGTGGCCATAAGCTCGTTTTTTGAAGAGTATCCTGAAAACACCGAGGTGTACTGTTACAAGGTTAAGACGGAGGACTATCAAAAACTGAGGCACGAGGATACAGAGATTGCGATCGGAAGGCTCTGCGTTACTTCGTTAATAACGGAAGAGTCAAAGACCCTCGTCTTTGCCGCCCTTCAACTCGGTGAGTATGATTATAATTGTGCTGTTATGGATTATACGGATGGCAGGGAATACAAAAGGATTAAAAAAGAGATACTCTCCGGTTTCAGCAGGGGGGACCTTGCAGGAATACTGAAGAACACGCAGAGTTTTTTTGGTCCTGAGCGCTATACAATCAAGGATCTTTTCAAGGACGAGCAGCAGAGGTTGCTCGATGTTATTATCAAAGACAATGTTGAAGATATAGAGAAAAACTTTGAGGGTGTGTATGAAAAAAATTCCTTCCTCATGGGCATGCTTGAGGAGTTCGGTCACAGGATCCCGGGGGTCCTCATGATGGCAACCGAGATAGCCCTGAAGCGGGAGATCCAGCAGGCGGCACAGAGTAAGCGGGTGGACACGGAGAGGGTCGTTTTCCTGCTCCGGGAGATGAAGCGGTGGCATATAAAGCTGGACCTGAAGTGGCTGGAGATGTTAATGAGACGAAGACTCGAGGAGGAGATGAAGAGATTCAGTGAGGCCCCTGACTTTGAGCATCTCGAAAGGGTTAATGAACTGCTGACTGTTGTCTTTCTCATGCCTGTGCAGGTAAATCTCTGGACAGCCCAGAATATATACTATGATATGCTGATGTCTGTATACCCTGATATGCTGAAGTGCGAAGACTCCGGTGAAAAAGATGTCGGGGCAAAGGATATCAGAGCAAAAGATATCAAGGAATGGATAGATGGTTTTTTACATCTTGGGCAGAGGCTTTTCTTCAATATTGAAGAGATAACACGTTTTTGAGCCCGCCTGACGGTTTTCAGATTACTCAATTCAGGTTAAATTGTTTATGAAGATACAAGACCTTATAAATGAACTTTCCGGGCTCTGCGGTATCATCCCGGAGTATTATGACGCATGGGACAAGCTCCGCACTGTTCCGTTCGAGACCAAAACGGCTGCCCTCAGGGCTATGGGATATGACACCGCTGAGCCCGGAAGGGTTAGGGAGGCGATAGAGGGGATTAAAAAGAGGTATTGTACCCTGATTGAGCCTGTAGAGGTTGTATCGGTAAATGCCCAGTCCGGGAAGCTCCGGTTGTGTATACCGGCTGAAGAGGTTGATGAGAGCACGGTTTTAAGATGGTCTGTTACTGACGAGAAAGACAATACAGAGGTTAAAAGAGCTGAACTCTCAGGTATTCCCCGGCAGGTGATTAAAGAAATCGCCGGAAAGAGGGTTATTGAGGTTTCAGTTGCAGACAGGGATGACAGGCCGACAGGATATTACGATGTAGAAATCGAGGTTGTTTCGGCAGCGCAGATCCTGTCAGGGCTGATGAGGCTCATCATAACGCCGGACAGTGCCTACCTGCCCCCGGCTCTTGAGGACGGCAACAGGACCTGGGGCCTCGGAATAAACCTCTATGCCCTGCGTTCCGATGGTAACCAGGGAGTTGGTGATCTGAGTGATTTAGGGGAGATGCTCCAATGGGTGGGCAGTAATCTGGGTGGAGATTTCGTAGCGATAAATCCCCTGCACAGTATTACCAACCGGATGCCCTACGGCGTGAGTCCGTACTCTCCGCTAAGCCGCCTGTACTGCAACATGATATACATAGATATATACGGGGTTGAAGACGTGAGGAACTCAAGGAGGGCAACGGCAATCATTGAGAGCCCCGAGTTCGTTGAAGAGCTTGAAAGGCTGAGACGAACTGAACTGATTGACTATGAGGGGGTTGCAAGACTCAAGGACCCGGTGCTGAATGCAGCATTTCAGTATTTATATGAAGAACACCTCCTTCAGTTGACGGAGAGGGGCCGAAGGTTCAGGTTTTTTATCTCTTCCGAGGGAAAACCACTTGATGACTATGTAACGTTTCTCTCCCTCCATGAATATTTTACGCGGAAAGGGCTTTATCACTGGAAGGACTGGCCACGGGAGTACCATAGCCCTGATACTCATGAAGTCAGGATGTTCAGGGAGAGACATGAAAAGAGGATAACCTTTCACAAGTACATACAGTGGTTGATCAATGAACAACTTGGCGATGCATCAAAAAAAGCAGAGGAATCAGGTATGTCCATAGGGCTTTATAAGGACCTCGCCGTAGGCTCACTCGCTGACGGCAGTGATGTCTGGAGCAATCAGGAGATATTTGCCCTTGACGTCAACGTCGGCGCTCCGCCTGACAATTTCAGTCTCAGGGGCCAGAACTGGGGGTTTCCACCGTTGATTCCCGACAGGCTGCGTCAGCAGGGTTATGAGTTTTTCATACAGGTTATAAGAGAAAATCTGAAGCATGCCGGAGCCATCCGTATCGACCATACCCTGGGGTTATTCCGGCTGTACTGGATTCCTCCGGGTATAAAGTCACAGGAGGGTCTTTATATACGTTATCCATCTGAAGACCTTCTAAGGATAATAGCACTTGAGAGTACGAGGAATCGTGTAGTCGTGATTGCCGAAGACCTCGGCACTGTCGGCAAGGAAGTAAGGGAGACCCTCCAAAGGTTCGGGATGCTCTCATACAGGCTTTTCAGTTACGAAAAGGACCGTTCAACCCGGGAGTACCTGCCCCCGCAGGCATACCCTGAAATGGCGGTCACCTCGATCACCACCCACGACCTTCCCACCATTTCCGGATTCTGGACCGGAAGGGATATAGAGGTCAGGAAGGCGCTTAATCTCTATCCTGACGATGAAGCCTGGTTGCTGGACCTCTCAACCAGGCAGGCTGAGAGGCAGAGGCTGCTGAGGGCCCTCAGACGGGCAGGACTGCTGCCGCCGGGAATGCCCACTGACCCCGAGAGGATCCCTGTTATGACGGAGGAACTATGCCTTGCCATTTACAGATACCTTGCAATGACTTCCTCAAAACTCCTGACGGTAAATCTTGACGATATCATAGGGACAACAGACCAGCAAAACCTGCCCTCAACCGTAAATGAATATCCGAACTGGAGACGGAAGGTCCCTTACAGGATAGAAGAGCTGAAGAAGATGGAGGTCTTCAGAAAACTCGTTGGAATAAGGGGAAAGCGTGACCAAGCGCATTGTATATCCGGGAATAAGGGGTATAAAGAGAGACATGATTAACCCTTCACTCATTCTCATCCCGACATCCAGTCGGGACTCCGAGGTAATTTCGCAATTCACCATCCGGGTGAATTTACTGCGAAATTAAAACCGTTCAGGATTAATCATGTCTCTCTTTTATATTGTTCAACGTTGGTTTTATCGCTGAATCCGGGTTGCAGTATTTATTAAATGTCTCATATTGAACCGACATCAATCTAAAAATCTCCCCTCGCCCCTCTTTGACAAAGAGGGGAATGATCCCTCCCTTTGGCAAAGGGAGGTCAGGAGGGATTTTTTAAATAAATATGTCCACATTATTTTGAGACGATTAATACTCGCCGAAGTAATAGCACGGTTATGAGGATATAAAAAACATGAAAAAGGGTCTGAAATTAGGAGAGTTTGAATTGTTCCGGCTCAGCGGCGGCAGATTTGCCATTGATGGCGGGGCCATGTTTGGTGTTGTGCCCAAGGTGCTGTGGTCAAAAAAATACCCCTGCTGTGATGAAGAAAACCGTGTCCCGTTGATTGCCTCGCCCATACTTGTTAAAACTCCCGACACCCTCGTCCTCATTGATACAGGGTTGGGAAACAAGCTTGATGAAAAACAGAAGAGGATATTCAGGCTGCAGGGGGACTGGGATATCCTGAAAGACTTGAGCTCTCTGGATATAAAGAGGGAGGATATAGACGTTGTTATCCTGACCCATTATGATTTTGACCATGCAGGCGGAGTGGTGATGATGGTTGAGGGTGCAGGGCCGGCGCTCACATTTCCAGATGCAAGGCACATCCTTCAGGAAACGGAATGGCAGGACGTGTTAAATCCAAACAGGAGGTCTGTCAACACTTACTGGCCCATAAACTATGAACTGCTGAAGAAGTCAGGAAATCTCGAACTGGTTTCAGGTGAGGTTGAGGTTGTCGAGGGCATAAAGGTCATACATACAGGCGGGCATACAAGGGGGCATCAGGTAGTGAGGATGGAGTCCGAGGGGGAGACAGCCCTGCATATGGGGGATTTGCTTCCCACGCATGCCCATTTCAACCCGCTCTGGGTTACTGCATATGACAACTTTCCCCTTGATGCCATTGAAATAAAAAAAGAGCTGGAATCCAGGGGTATTGAAGAGGGATCGTGGTTCACCTTCTACCATGACCCGTTTATCCAGGCCTGCAGGTTTGATGAAGAAGGGAATGTTGTTGAAGAATGGAAGGGCTGAAAATGATAAAAGAGAGGGGGCATTCCGCCCCCTCTCTTTTGAGCATATTTTTATCAAGTATTTGGTTAAGCTGAGGCCTTGCTAACCTCAAGACAGTCGGCATCAGCTGCTTCATCACCACAGAGTATCGCCTTCAGATCCTCCTCCGGCGTACTGATCGGTTTGATGTTATAGTTATCAACCAGCACCTTGAGCACGTTCGGTGTGATAAATGCCGGAAGTGTCGGCCCAAGCCTGATATCCTGAATACCCAGGTGAAGCAGGGTAAGCAGTATCGCCACTGCCTTCTGCTCATACCACGAGAGCACCATCGAGAGCGGCAGGTCGTTGACTCCTACGCCGAATGCTTCGGACAGGGCAACCGCTATCTTGATAGCTGAGTAGGCGTCATTGCACTGACCCACATCCAGGAGCCTCGGTATTCCGCCGATATTTCCGAGGTCCTTGTCGAAAAAGCGGAACTTCCCGCATGCGAGTGTCAGAACCACACAGTCTGAAGGGACCTTCTCGACAAACTCGGTGTAGTAGTTTCTGCCGGGCTTTGCCCCGTCACAACCTGCAACCAGGAAGAAGTGACGTATATCCTTGTTCTTTACTGCCTCCACAATCGTTCCAGCCACGCCCAGCACAGCGTTTCTGGCAAATCCCGTCATTACCGTTTTACCCGGAACATCCGCCTCAAAACCCTGCAATTCAAGTGCCCTCTCAACAACGGGGGTAAAATCATACCCTTCGATATGTGTTACACCCGGGAACTGAACAGGCCCTGAGGTAAATATATTGTCCTTATAGGTATCAAGGGGTTTCTGCAAGCAGTTGGTGGTCATGAGTATTGCACCCGGGAATGCAGCAAACTCCTTGTGCTGGTTCTGCCATGCAGTTCCGTAATGACCTGCAAGGTGCGGATACTTTTTAAGCCCCGGATAACCGTGGCACGGAAGCATCTCGCCGTGGGTGTATACGTTTATCCCTTTTCCCTCTGTCTGCTTCAGTATCTCCGCAAGGTCCTTAAGGTCATGACCTGATACGAGTATGGCCTTGCCTTTTTTAGCCCCGAGCGAGACATTGGTAGGCTCAGGATCTCCATAGGTGCCGGTGTTGGCCGTATCAAGGAGTTCCATTGCCCTGAGATTGACCTCTCCGCACTTCAGTGCCATTGCCACCCAGTCGTTCAGTGTGAGGTCCTTGCTCAGCATGGAGGCCAGGGCCTCGTGCATGAAGTCATAGACCTTCTCGTCCTCCTGTCCGAGTGTGCGTGCATGCACTGCATATGCCGCAACACCCTTAAGCCCGTACATTGTTGTATGCATGAGCGAGCGGATATCCGGATCATCGCTTAAGCTCATAATCCCAACCTGGCCTGACTGTGCAACTATTCCCTCGTAATCATCCGCCGGGGTAAAGGTAGCTGCGTCGTGGTCAAAGGTCTTTGAAACCTTCTTTTTAAGCCCCTCTCTGAGCTCAACACCCCTTCTGACAAGGCCTGCAATGCTCTCCCCGTCGAAGTTAACATTCGTAAGAGTGGTAAAAAGTGCATCTGCTGTAAAGGCATTTATAGCAGGATCGGAAGATATCCCTTCCTGTTCAGCCTCCACGGCATACAGGGCCAGGCCCCTTAATGCATGTTCAAGCAAGTCCTGCAATTCCGAAACCTGCGGATCCTTTCCACAGACCCCAACCTTCTCACACCCCGTTCCTTTCGCAGCCTGTTCACACTGGTAACAAAACATTGATAGTCCTCCTTTGACTTTTATTATCTTTTCTGCTGTAACTGTATCAGCACTTTAATGATGCACGATTTAAGGAAAAATATTCCATGATATAAATCATAAGTTCGGATTTTCTGAAGACAGGGGTCTTCGTAATGACTATTACAGAAGCTTACCGAAAAAGAAAAGACACCTGCAAATCTTGATGGAGTCCCTCCTGAAATATAGAAAC